>OWKP01000336.1_pt1 | contig 37326 bp, 73 predicted proteins | sample 1732991 | NCBI WGS metagenome assembly OWKP01 (sample SAMN05065777, study PRJEB22554) | human gut metagenome | biome: ENVO:2100002; feature: ENVO:00000062; material: ENVO:00002003 | host: Homo sapiens | place: USA
CGAGATCTGCGCATGTCTCGTGGGCTCGGAGATGTGTATAAGAGACAGGAATTGGGGTCGGAGGGTCCGCCGGATCTGGTTCGCCTCAGTTTGGCTGGGCCGGATCAGATGGTAGTTCGGGTGAGAAAACCCTATTTGGAGAACTCCAAGTAAACGGCGGCGGCGGAGGATATGTTCAGTCCAGTTATGCGGGGGGAGCTGCCTCTGGCAGTTTAGCGACAGACGGGAGTGGAGGAGGACTTAATTACTCTGGTCCTGGTGGAGTTGGCAACAAGAATAACCCCAGCCAGACATATGGAAACGGCGGACTCGGTGGAAACGGCGCATATGCTGGCAGTGCTGGCAACCCAGGCGCGGCAATCATAACATTCTTGGGAGCGTGACAATATGTACTTAATGATAAACGGCACGAAACACACCGTTTCCCGGCGCATTCTGACCGGAGATACCGTCAAGTATCTTTCCGTCACGCCGGAACCCGTTAATGTGAGCGGGCTGATCTCTATGTACCGGGATGATGGATTTTTACTTTGCGCGGATGACGCGGCAGGGTATGAGCGGACGGTATACAACGGCACCATCCTGACCCTGACCAACGCCCCGGAACCGGAACCCCAGCCGGAGCCGGAACCCGTGTGGCACGCCACACAGGCTCAGATGGACGCATCCGTCAAACTGGCCTCCATGTCAGTGATGACCATGAGCCTCACCGCCGACGAGACGATCACTGTGGCCGCCCTGTACCCCGACTGGACGGAAGGGACATACGAGGTAGGAAACATCCGGCTTGCCCTGGGCCAGCCCTGGAAATGCCGTCAAGCACATGATACGGAGACCTACCCGGACATCACGCCGGATGGGGAGGCGTGGCGGACGTTCTGGATTCCCTTCCACGGGACAACCCCGGAAACCGCCCTTAGCTGGGTGGAGCCGACGATGGCGGAGGACATGTACAAATCCGGGGAGTACATGGTGTGGACGGACGGCCGGACATACAAGTGTGTGAGCGATACCAATTTCAGCCCCGAGGATTACCCGGAGGCGTGGGAGGTAATTGAATGAAGCAAGATATTTGGAAGCGCATCTCCACGTTGTTTAGTGTAAAGAGCATTGTCACCCTGGTCTTGACAGCGGTATTCGCCTACATGGCGTGTACCAATCAGATCTCTCAGGATTTTATGACCATCTACGCCGTCATCATTGCCTTTTATTTCGGCACCCAGAGCCAGAAGGTACAGAATGCACTAGACGGGGAGGGATAGCATGAACCTGCACCAACTCTATCTGACGGAGAATGATTGCTACAAGCGGGGAAAGTACATCACGCCCAAGGGGATCATGATCCACAGTACCGGGTCGGAAAACCCGAACCTGAAACGCTATGTCGGCCCGGACGACGGCCTTTTGGGCGTGAACCAGAACAACAACCACTGGAACCGCCCCGGCGTGGGGGCCTGTGTTCACGCCTTTATCGGGCTGCTGGCAGACGGCACGATTGCCACCTATCAGACCCTTCCCTGGAATATGCGGGGCTGGCACTGCGGGGACGACGCAAACAGCACCCACATCTCCTTTGAGATCTGCGAGGACGACTTGACAGACCCGGAGTATTTCGCCGCCGTCTACCGGGAGGCGGTGGAGCTGACGGCCTATCTGTGTGAGATGTACGGGCTGAACCCCCTGGAGGACGGCGTGGTGATCTGCCATGCGGAGGGGGCAAGGTTAGGCATTGCCAGCAATCACGGGGACGTGGAACACTGGTTTCCCCGGTTTGGAAAGAGCATGGATGATTTCCGCAAAGATGTGGCGGAGGAAATGGAGGATGAAAACATGACCTACGAAAAGTGGAAGGAATACATGGAGCAGTACCGGAAGGAGCTGCGGGAGCAGCCAGGCTCCGACTGGTCCCAGCAGGCCAGAGACTGGGCGTTGGCCAACGGCGTATTCCAGGGCGACCAGAACGGCAACGCCATGTGGCAGGACTTCTTGACCCGTGAGCAGTTGGCCCAGGTCATGGAGCGGCAGCATGGGTAAGCGGTCATTCTCCAAGCGGCTGGTAGCGGACATCCGCCTGCTTTTGTGGGTGGTCACGCTGGGCGGGCTGGCCCTGGCCGCCTACTGCATCTACCGGGGCTATACCGGGTCCCTGCCGTGGCTGTCGGCTATGGTGGGCCTGCCCTGGACCGCTCATGGGGTGGTTTGCTCGTTTTACCTCAACATGGCTAAGAGCGACCACAAGGAGGGCGGCATTACCTATGAGGCCGCAAAAGCAAAGGGTTTTCAGCCTGACACTTATACCGCTTCACCACCCATTTAGCTAGAAGGGAGGGCTACCGTTGCCCGATAAATGTATTGTAGACCCTGAAAGAGATTGCATTGGCAAGGCCGCCGCCGCAAAGCTGGAGGGGCGCATCAAGGCGCTGGAAGAGTGGAAAGAGGACTCAAAGAGGTTCCATACTGATTTTTACGCATGGCAAAACAAGCAGTCAGAACGGGACGGAAAGCTGGACGAGCAGTTGAGCAACATGGACAAGAACATTGAAAAACTCCTTGCCCAGCAGGAAGCGTGTGCGTTGAAGCCTGGAAAGCGCTGGGAAGCTATCGTGGACAAAGCGATTTGGGCGGTGCTGGCGGCGGTGATCGCTTTTGTGTTAGCAAAAATTGGACTAAGTTGAAGGACGTGACCATATGAGCGCAAGAGCAAAGCTGCCACCGGAGTTAGCCGACCTCTTGCGCTCTGAGCTTGAAACCGCCATCCGAGAAGCCGCTTTGCACCGGGATGATGAATTGATCGCACGGCGATATATCGTTGAGAAGTGGGCGCAGATGGATATCGCGGTGGAACTGGGGTGGGATAGGTCAACAGTGTCCCACCATCTGGCGTACATCATCGAGGAAGTGAAACGGGTGGCGGGAAAGTTGAATATGAGAAAAGGGGCCAGCTAGATGCTGGTCCCTTTTTATGTGTGCTTTTTATGTGACCTGTATACGCAAGTACGATTATCCCCGTGGTCATCGTCATACCACAGGATGTTGTATACTGGGCCTGTCAGAAAGCCGTATATCCGAAGCTGCCCGCCCAGCCTTAACGAATGTATGGCTTCTTCTTCTATTTGAAGCTCTCCCAATCGCTTCCTTGCGGGACTGTTCAGTTCTGAGATATCTGAGCCGTGGTTTTGCTTTTTTGCGGCTATCAATATCTCACTCCAAGTCATGCTTTCAAAATCTTGCAACTTGGGGAAAATCGTGGACCAAAACTCATGCGAAAGACGGCCCTCATGAAATGACCATTTGACACTTGGCTCTGTATCACACGAGGAAAGTCGCCACGATGGATGCTCTCTCATAATACTTTCTGGATCTCCACCTTGCCTGATATCAGTCTTTGGAGAGCCGCCTTGCTTGATTATCGATTTTGGATTCCCGCCAAACTTTATCTTCCCCTTAGAGCCCGCCATAGTACATAGCCATACTTTCCTTTGTGATGATTTCTTTGCATGGTATTCCTACCGGGACGCCCTTTCTGGCATCCTGCCAAGGACTCTCCATGTGAGTAAGCTGACTGAGCCATTGCGCGTTTTTATTTCCGTAATGGTCTAAAACCGTATCAATGGTGCTTTTTTGCTCGGGCTTCAAATTTTCACTGTTTCCTTTCATATCGCCGGCAGAAACAGAAAATTTCCCCTGGCTATGATAGAACAAAGGCGGGCATACCGGACCATTAGCCCACGCCTCAAAATCTTCATCGAACAGGGGCGCGTCATCCCATACCAAAGACCATACCTGAGAATAATAGCAGAGCTTTTGAAGCTTCATCGTGGACATAGCTCCGCGCTTTTCGAGAATATATTTTGCGGCATCAAAAACGGTTCCCATATATAGCGCCTCCTTTCTACTCTTATTATATATAAACCATCAGAAAAGTAAACATGGGAAAATGCCAAAAGATAAATTTCCCCCACAAATCCCACATAACTCCCCCACAACTCCCGCATGGATGCCACCCATGCGGGTTTCTTTTATGCGACAATATAGACATGGAGGACGTGGGGAACAAGGGCTGTACACGTCGCAGTCCTCCCCGCGGACTCCTTATTTTTATGGACAAGGACGTGTTTTGATATGACCTACTTAGAGAGACTGACCGCCACCGGGATGAACCCGGAGTGCGCAATGGATGCCGTCGCCTGGTACACATTCCAGGGCGATGACGAGGGCTTGGAGAAGTATGTGAGAGACGTAGAGGAACATAACCGCCATGTGGACGCATTACAACCCGAATCCCGCTGGGCGTAACGTAGGCGATTGCACCGTTCGAGCGCTTTCTAAGGCGCTGGACCAGGACTGGTACACCACTTACCTGGGACTCTGCGTAGAGGGCGGCTTGATGGGGGATATGCCATCAGCTAACGCCACATGGGGGGCATATCTGCGGCGGCATGGCTATCGCCGGGAGCTGGCCCCGGAGGACGTGACCGTGGCGGAGTTTGCGGACAGCCACCCGCATGGGACCTATATCCTTGCCCTGTCTGGTCATGTGGTGTGTATCCGGGACTGTGTGCTTTATGACTCCTGGGACAGCGGGAACGAGATCGTACTCTATTTTTGGGAAAGGACTGACTAACTATGGCATACGGATATCAGCCTTATTATACACCATACCAACCTTATCAGCCGCCTATGCCTGACCAGCTGGCACAGCTTCGGGCGGGGCAGTACCAACCGTTGCAAAATATGCAACAACCACCCCAGCAGCAGAACAACACCCAGATTGTGTGGGTTCCCGGCGGGCAGGCGGCATTCGAGTACCCGGTGGCCCCAAACAGTGCCGTTGCCCTGTGGGACAGCACCGCACCTGTTATCTACCTCAAGCAAGCTGACGCATCCGGCAAGCCCACCACCAAGATATACGACCTAGTGGAGAGGACGGCCACAGCGGCCCCTGTAAGCCCCACACAGGCCCCGCAGCCCCCTGCGGTAGAGTATGCCACCCGTGAGCAGTTAGACGCTCTAGCGGCCCGTGTGGACGCTCTGAGCGCACCTAAGACCACCAGAACCAAAAAGGAGGCTGGAGCAGATGAGTAATCCGTTTTTCAACGCAATGGGCGGTGGCAATCTCCCTGGCCCTATGGGGAACGTGATGGGCATGATCCAGCAATTCAACGAGTTTCAAAAAACCTTCCAGGGTGACCCAAAGGCAAAGGTGCAGGAGCTTCTGAACTCCGGCCAGATGTCACAGGCGCAATTCAACGAATTGCAGGGCATGGCAAGGGCATTTCAGCAGATGCTCGGGAAATAAGGCTTTAATCGTGGCCACGATTTAGCAATATATCAACATTCAGAAAGGAGCAATACTATGTCTCTCGGAACTGATACCCCCTTCACGATGCCTGTTGTACCCGCCTCTTCCACGAGCGGCAACGGTAACGGAAACGGCTGGGGCAATGATGGCAGCTGGTGGATCATTATCTTGTTCCTCTTCATCTTTGCCGGTGGTTGGAATCGCGGCGGTTGGGGTGGCAACGGAAATGGTGGCTCTACGCCCTCCGGCTCTGGTGCCATCGACAACTACGTCCTCGCCTCCGACTTTGCGCAGGTGGAGCGGAAGCTGGACACCGTGCAGCAGGGCCTGTGTGATGGGTTCTATGCCACCGCCCAGCAGATCAACGGCGTAAACACCGCCATCCTGACCAATGGCAATGCAACCCAGATGGCGATCATGCAGGGCAACAACGCCGTCCAGGCACAGCTTGCCGACTGTTGCTGCCAGACCCAGCGGCAGGTGGAGCGCGGTTTTGCCGACACCAACTACAACCTCGCCACCCAGTCCTGCGACACCCGGAACACCATCAACATGAGCACCCGCGACCTGCTGGAAAACGCCAACGCCAACACGCGGGCGATTCTCGACAAGCTGACTTCCCAGGAGATGGCTGCGAAGGATGCCCAAATCCAGGCCCAGAGCCAGCAGATTTTCGGCTTGCAGCTTGCCGCAAGCCAGCAGGCGCAGAACAATTACCTTGTGAACACCCTGCGGCCTTGCCCCACCCCGGCCTATCTGACCTGCAACCCTTGGGCCAGCCAGGCGGCTTATGGTTCCTGCGGGAGCTACGGCAATTGTGGCTGCGGCTGCTAAACTGCGCTAACTGTTTACATCTTCCGGCTTTGCCGTGATTACTTCGGGGCGGCAGGCTAATCGTCTGTCGCCTCTGACTTTTTGGAGGTATTTATATGTCCTGCAAACCTGTTTGCCGCCTGTGTGACAATCTGGTATTGAGCCAGGCGGTCACATTTACTGGCGGAAATTTGGAAATCAATCTACCCGCCGGAGCATACAACAACGGGGAGAAATACTGCATTGTTGTGGCGCAGGCTATCCCCGACACGACCACGATCAATGCACCTGTGTACGTCACCATTGGAACGGGCACGACCCTTTACCCGCTCACGAAGCGCAACTGCGCCCAGGTCACCGCTTGCGGAATCCGTACCCGCACCCGTTACTCCGTTTGTGTGGTGACCACGCCCACCGGCGGTTCGTTCCGAATGCTTGGCCAGCCGTGCTGCTCTCCCAGCAACAATCTTGCCAGCATTGATGGGACGACTCCCGGGACCACCACGCCTACCACATAAACGGAAGGAGAATCAACATGGAATATATGCACGAACTGAAAGAAAAGCTCTGCATGGAGCTGGACGAGATTGCCAAGAAGCCGGAGATGTCCGCCGGAGACCTTGAAGCTGCCCACAAGCTGACCGACACCATCAAGAATATTGATAAAATCGAGATGCTGGAAGAGGACGACGGATACAGCCGGGACGGCGACTGGGAAATGGAAGGCCGTGGTTCCTACAACCGTGGCAGTAGCTACCGGGGCCGTAAGCGTGACAGCATGGGGCGGTATAGCCGGGCTGGACGGATGTATCCTGACCGGGTGTATTCCCGTGACAGCGCTAAGGACCGCATGATGGAACAGATGGAGGACATGATGGGCGGCGCAAATGAGCGGGAGAAGGAGATTCTGCGCCGGGCCATGGACCAGCTGGAAAAGGTCTAAGGAGGTGGTCCGATGCTGGACCCCAAAGAAATTGACATTGAGATCGCCCGCCTGGAGTACGGGGAATCCAGTTATCCGGCATACGCCAAACTGGCTAACCTTTACACCATCCGAAACCAGATGAACCATAAGGAGGCGGAACCTGTATATGAGGCAAGCTATTCCGCCGCCGCTGTCGGTTCAACGTCTGTTGAGGCATATGGCGACAGTGAGTTTATCCGGGCCATTTCCGGACGCAGGCAGGCGGACGTATGGGAGGTCATGGATGATTTAATGGATACGCTCCATGTCGCCAACCCACGGGTATATAATGGCGTGATGAGAAAGTTACAAGGCATATAAAATGCTAGTAATTTGTTAGTAACCGAAACTGTTCTTTGATGTCTGGAAGTGTTTCACGGAACGTGAAACTGTTGAAAAATCAGGATAAACCATTTTCAACCATCGTAAAATATGGTCCTGATATGCTTCACACGCAAGAGGTCACAGATTCGAGTTCTGTAGTCTCCACCAAAAAATCCCTAGAGCCGCAACGGTTCTAGGGATTTTCTTTTTCTCTCGGCTTTTTATTTGTTAGTAACGAGCTAGTAACGTCAACAGCTTCCACAAGTGTTTTGATGTCAATATGGGTGTATACGTTTGCCGTAGTAGAATAGTCGGCGTGGCCTAATATTTTTTGTAAAATCTCTGGTGGTATGCCTTCTTTCACAGCTCTAGATGCGTATGTATGCCTAGTGGCGTGAGGACTTTTCTTTTTAATTCCGAGCCGCTTTAGCAGAGGGTAATAATCACGTCCTCGATAGTTTGCATATATTTTTTGCCCTGTGTACCCCGATAAAAGTAACGCCCCGTCTGCTTGCTGGGCGAAGTATTCAAAATGCTTCCGACCCTCCGGCCTGATCGGGATGACTCGGTTTTTTCCTGCCTCCGTCTTAGACCCGCCTATAACATACGTTTTGTGGTAATCCTCTAACGGGAGCGAAAACAGTTCCCCAATTCGCATACCAGTGGCTAGGAGCATGAGGACGATTCTTGCCGCTTCGCTTCCATCTTCTTCAAGCTTTTTGATTTCTTCGGCGGAGAATACTTCTTTTTCCTTCTTTACGTTCTCCGGCAACCGGACGAATTTTGCAAAGTTGGTCGTGCAGATTTCTTCCCTGATGGCCCATTGAGACATCTGCGTGATAAGCTGCTTGTGCTTTGACATGGTGGAGTGGGATTTTCCTTTGATTTTATCCAGCTCTGCTTGAAAATCAGAGGTGCGCAAATCACGGAATTTTTTGTTGTGGAGCGCAGAGAACACATTGTAGGCTATGTCATAAGAAGTGATCCCGCTTTTTGTCAGGGTTTTATAATGTTCTTCGCTCCACCCTCGAAACACCTCTGCAAATGTCATATTGTACCGTTCGGTCAGGTCTTTCCCGGCAAGGCGTTCTAAAGACTCTATAGCCTCCGTCTTTTTTTCATAGTAACCGATTATGACCTTGTTCTTTGCGGCCACCCACGGGCGTTTCCTGCGGCCCTGGAGCTTATATACAGTCCCAGTTCCGTTGGCCCGCTTCAAAGCCCTTCGCTTTTCCGGCGCTTGCTTTTTGCCGCACATCGGGCAATACAGCGCACCTTCTGGCAAGACCGCTTTGCACTTCATACAATTCATTGACTTTTCCTCTTCATTCCGGTAGAATAAAGGGGCAGATGGTCCACAAAAGCTTCTGCCCCTTGTCCGCCTCCGGTGTTCCAGCACCGGAGGCGGATTGTGTTTGCGCCTTCCTATAAACACAAAATATTGCGCTTATACATCTTGGTGTGTAAAAAGGTCAACAAAAAAGTGAAATATAGTTCATAAAAATTGACAGTTCCGTTTTTGTGCTGAAATTGGTATAATAACAATGCGGATAGGGTGCACCTATCCCATTGATAAGAGAATGACGCTTCCCGTCATCTCCCTCATCTGTGCCCCACCCTACTGCCGCTTGTCGCCAGCGGCTTATTAAGAGTGCGACTCGCTTACGACGGCCGCTTGCCTGCTTGCGGGGTATAAGTGCAGGCTCGAACCAAAAGGAGGCCCTCTGCTTTTGCGGGGGGCTTTTCCTTTGTGTAAGGAGATGCGAATAATGGGGAATCTTATCGTTCATGGTCTTTATTCTGTGAAAGACAAATATTTTGAGGATTTTAAAAGACCATATTGGATGGATAACAAGAACGAAAAGAGGCCCTATTATCTTCTGCTCCAAGATAAGGACGATATATATTGGGTTGTTCCGATGAGCAGCCAGACAGAGAACTATAAAATGAAAATTGAAAGAGAAGAGGCAAAACGGGGCAAGGGGAATTGTATTTATTACCACACTGGAATGATTGCCTCGATAGAGAGGGTTTTCCTTATCGGCGATATGTTTCCAGTAGATGAAAGCTACATAAAAGCCCCATTTACCATAGGAGAAACCCATTATGTCGTTGGGAACAAAAAGCTAAAAGCCGAGATATACAGTAAAGCAATGCGTTTTCTGCGCTTGGTTGAGCAAGGGGTTATGAAAAGCCGGAATGATATATTAGGGATAAAGAGAGTTCTGTTGAGCAAAGCTGATTCTATATAGCGCCCCGCCCCTGGTAATCGGGGGCGGATTTTTATTTACCTGGCTCGATAGCCATTGGCCGCGTCTCAGACGCATTGAGATGCCATATGATATTTAGCTTGACATCGTCATCTCCGCTATATTTTGCCCAGCAAAGGCCACACTCCGCCTTTACCTCATACGGCCCATCGCTCTTGCCCATAACTGATTCTCCAGGGCCAATCACCCCGATTTTTTCACCGTTTACGAAAATATCTACGCCATTGGATGCCCAATCCGTGGCGGGCTGGGTAACAAGAATGTTAGGCATTTTTTATTCCTTCCTTCTTTTTGTTCACCAGCAGTTTGAACAGTATTCGTAACCTCTTGAGTCTGCTTCGCCCAGCGTCATTTCCGTGTATTTTTTCATCCCGGAACAGTCAGGAACAGAATGAATCTTATGGCTAGTGCTGACATATACGACAGTGTCCGATGAATGTCCCCGAATAGTGGTTACCTGGCTCGGCTCTGGCGTGGGTTCCGGGGTAGGTGCCAGAGTAGGAGACGGCGACGGCACGGGCGTGGAAACAGGGGTTTCCTCCGGTTCCTCTGATGATTCAGGAGTGGGAGAGGGGGACGGCTCTACGCTGGGTTCCGGCACCTCGGATAGTACGACGCTGGGTGATGGGGACGGTTCTTCGTTGATTACGACCTCGGATGGCTCCTGAGTGTCGGCAGTATCATCCGGAGGGGATGCTATCATGGCGGCCCCAAAACAGGCGGCCAGGGCCACGACAAACGGGATAATCATTTGCTTTTTGCTTCTTCTTGAACGCCTTAATCCCGAACACAATGGCGCAAATCAACGCAACAACACAAGCGAACGAAAAGAACGTTTGCATATAAACCCCTTCTCTCTAAAAATATAGCTCACTTGCTAGGTTTCCATAGGCATACAGGCATACAACATTCCGCACCTCCAAATTATCGGGGGCGGCCTTTATTTTTCTATGTTCTTGCCAAGTGCTTTTGCCGCTTCAACCAGCTTCTGATAATTCATGGATTTCGTCGTACGCATACGCCGAAATCCGCTTAATGACTTTGGGGCAATAGAAGGAAGGTTCTCTTGAAGCCATTGTAGAGTTTGAGTGTCTTTCCTTTTTGCTTTTGCACGTTCAATCATATTGGCTTCTTGCCTTGATTCATCCTCCTTCGTTTTCTGCATCAGAGCAACCCAATCGTCATAGCGTTTAGCTTCATCATGCGACCGTTCGTCTCTAAATGGCCTATTGCTATATTTGACAATGTCTCTACACTCAAAAGTCGGTTCATTGACTCCAAAAATAAAGGGAGCAAATGAAAGACAACTTAACCTGTGTGAACATCCATTAGTTGCTGTTTCGAAAGGAGGAAACCGCTTGTCTTTTCCGCTGATAGAATAAATGCGGTTCACATATTTAGCACATTCCTTACAGTAGGGAGAATGAGAATATACCTCCACCAAATCGGTTCCAAAGTACTCGGCACTTCCCAAATCTATGGGGCAATTATTTTGCTGGATATTCTTCGGCTTAAAAAAATCATCAATTCGCTTTAACTGCGTTTCTGCTTCTTCGTCATGCCCGGCTTCATATAAATACTCGACAAGCCGCAAAAAATCCATACGGCTCCACATCATATCGGAAACGAACATCAGCTCCTGCGCTTTACGCAAACAAGCAAGGGCGAGTTCCGTTCTCCCAGCATTCCAATGGTCGGCAAAGCATTTTTTGTGAAGATAATATTCCACTCTGCCTGTCACAGAATCTCCGTTCACTTCCCTGCAAGGGACTGGAATGCTGTTAATTCCTTCAATCGAGTTAAAATCATATGCTTCGTTCAGCCGCCATACTTCTTCGTCTCGTATAGCCAAGTATGCAGCATTCCGCTCGTCAAACGACTTTGATTCATCCCGCAAAATAGCTTGATTCTTCTGGAGAATCGGGCTTATCTCGGTACTATAATTCTGCATTTTATCTTCTCTGTGAAATTTAGTTTGGTTCACTTTTTTCTTAAAAAAATCGAAAACCCCCATATGTATTCACTTCCTAAAAATACAGATCCGACGATAGGTTCCCGTATGTATACCAGCAAACGGTCTTTCTCATAAAATCCTCACTTACGCCGAAATATTCCGCCAAATCCCACATTTCTGTATGCCCGACAGCGATGGCATCATCCAATTCTTGCTCCGATACAAATTCGTTGATTGCCCACTTGTCCGCATGATTTTCGTGCTTTCTTCTTATATCACAAGCGGCGTATTTATTGTAGAAGCTTCCGGTCATACAATGTCCAAGTTCGTGTCCTAGTTTCATTTTTTCGTCTAAGGTTGATGTTAACTTGAATGGGTCGATCGCAATATAGCGAGCCCCATCATTATCCATGACAGAAAGAGCCTCTCGCTTTTTTAGTTCAAAGCAATCTACCGCAATATTGTTTTCGTCTGCAATACGGTATAGGCCCATCAAATCCATCATTTTTGCTTTTTCCTTTCCCGAACAAAGGCGGCGTATCGCTTTACGTCGTCCAGGTCATCTTTGTCCACGTCGTCAGAATCGCCCCAAAGGGCAAACATAATATCATCGTCGCTAATTACGCGCTCACCTTCGTTGGTGGGCGCTTTTTTTGTGTCTTCTCCATATACCTCATCCAGAGTAATTCCCAGAATGTCTGCGAATTTTTGGGCGTTTGGTTTGGAAAGGTCTTTGCTTCTCCCATTATTTAATTCCGACATCGTGGAACGGGGAACTCCGGCAGCCTTACAAAGAACAGTCATGTTCTTATAACCGTGTTTCCTTCCAAGACCTTCTATATGCTTGTACAAATCTTCCATAATTCCCTCCTGCATTCGTGCAAAAAGACAAAATTACAGATGACCGTACTTTATGCTTGACTTTTACAGTGAACAGTAATATTATAGTCACATGAAGTACGGGCGGCTGTTTTTACTATCTGTGGCAAGATAAGTATATTACAGCTTTCTGTAATTGTCAACAACACGATATAGGGAGGTGAGCAATGGAATGGCACAACTTACGGCATTCGGCAAAGATATCGGGAAGCGGCTGATTGACTTAGACAAACCGCAGAACTGGTTAATTGAGGAGGTTCGAAACAAGACTGGCTTGTATTTTGATGATTCTTATATGTACAAAATTAAGACCGGCCAACTTTCCACTCCAAAAGTCGTCCAGGCCATTCAGGAAATCCTGAATTTACCAAATAATACTGTCTAATGTGTCCGATAAAACGGTCTGGAAAAGGAGGTGAACTTGATGGAGGTCACTATCAGGGCCGAGGCAAAAGAAATCGCTGACCTCGTACTTGCATTACAAGGGCAGCGAAATCAAGGCCAATGCCTCCAAACAGATGTTTACGGGGATCAATACAGCCCGCTTGATACTATGCGTCAAGCTGTTCGGCAAGCCGTTGATGGTATTGCTGAAGCAGGGCAAGAGACATAGTTGCCACTGTGCTCGTTAAAAATCGGTATTGCTCAGCGTTGAATAAGTTGCTCGGTTCCTTTAATTATTTTGTGGCCATTGCGGCTAAATCGTAACCGAGTTTTTCAAAATCAATCCTTTGTTTGAAATCGGCAAACGGTGGAATTTTCATTGCTTCATCTCCCTTTCCCACCAGTATAGCACAGCGGATGATAGGGGACAAGCGGGGTTGTTTCGGAAATGTTCTAAATATGGATGGGGAGGTGATAACTTGTTTCAAACAAAACGGCGGTTGAAAGAACGGATTTTTAGCCTTGAAAGTGAGTTGGAATTTGAGCGGCGCAAAAATCGGCTTCCAGAGGTAAATGGCCTTGCCAAGTGCAAGGGAGTTATTTGCAAGGCGTGCGTTCATGCCGTTTGGGTAGAAATGCCCTATGAACCAGATCGAATCATTGGTTGCGATATCAGCACAAACTGTGAGAATTTTGCCCGCAGAAAAGGCGGAAAGGAGGGCCTGCATGATTGAGATACTTACAGCCCAGGAGGCAACAGAACGCCTGCGGGCCGAAGGGCTACGTATTTCCCCGGATACGATCCGGGACGGAATCCAGCAAGGGGTATTTCCGTTTGGAGATTGCGTTATGAGCGGAGACAAACCGAAGTGGTGTTACATCTACGGGCCGAAGCTCGAAGCGTGGATAGCGGATAAGACCAAATAAAAACGCCCCCAGTCGTGTGAGGGCACGGGTGAGGGCAGAAGGGACGGAAATATGGACATTAACGTAAAAGAAACGCTCGAAAAGCAGCTGCAACTACTTTCCGAGCGCTCCCAGTCGGGCATCACAGATCAAGACTTGGCATCTCTTACTTCTGAGATGATTGGCGTTTGTAAATTACTTCTCTTTGTTGAATAAACCATTTTGAGTTTACCTTTTCCCGGTAGTCTTTTGAAATTTCATAATATGCATCCCAGTACATATTATAAATTTCTACCGGAGTTTTCCCTGTCAAGTCCTGCTCTTTTAAGTAGAGCATAGCAATCGCTTCTTCAACTGAGGACGGGAATGTTGACAGTTTAACATCGTCAGCCATTATAGTACCCCCTTTCTGTCTTGAGTATATCACCATAGCCGGAGTGAGGCAATAAAAAACGCCCCGGCCAGTGAGGCAACACTGACCGAGGCTACAGACCTAATCGAGTAGGCGACTAGGCTTGATAGACACATGATACTAGAACAAACGTTCTCTGTCAAGCCGGAAAGGAAAAAATTATGGCAGAGAAAGAAAGAAAAGAGTCCCTTATGGGACGGGCCAGAGACGTGAAGAACGAAGTGGACGACATCACGAAGGATTACATCGGCTTCACCATCGAGGAGCTAATCCGGATGGCGTTGACGGGAAGGAGGTCAGAAGATGAAAAACGTGATTGACGCCGACTGGACACCCAGCCAGCGGGCGGCGGAGTACAGCCGCCGGGTACGGTGGAAGCGGGAGGCAATCAAGACAGCCAGGGTTCAGCGGCTGTTTGTAGGGGCCGTGGTGCTGCTCATCGTGGTGATGGCGGTGGCGCTGGTCGTTAAGTAAATCAGAGGAGGAACAACATGGACAACAGAGCCGTTTTATCTGAAATCGTGGAGATCGTAGAAACAAAAGACATAAAAGAAGTTGCGCAGAAGCTGTCCAGCGGCAACTGGATCGCTGTCTGCGCAACAACGGAAAAACCTTATCTTTTTTGCCTTGGGCGCCTCAAAGCCCAAGTCGGTCAATAGGGTCCCGCCAACCAACACAGTAAAGGAAGTAGGCAGTATTTTCTTTAGTCCCTGGGGCAACGCTCAGAAGTTCCCACCCATCGTAGAGCATATTTGCCAGGTTTTCGGTCCCCTCTATTTCCTTTACTTTTGTGTATTGGGAGAAGTCCATAAGTTCACCCCCTTTCAAAATAATTTTATCACGGGTGAAAGCCATGAGCAACAAAATAAAAAGTGCCGCTCCCCGGTGTGCAGACCGAGGGGCGGCAAAGGGGACGGGCACCATACATATTGATTATAACACGTCCATCCAAAAATGCAAGGAGAAACATATGTATTACTACAATGGGGCCGGGCAGAGATATGAACTGCCGGAACGCCCTTTAGAACCGGAGGAAAATAGATATGAAACTGTACGAAATCGACAGCGCCTTGGAAGCACTGGTAGATCCGGAAACTGGGGAACTGCTGGACTACGAGCAGTTCTCACGGCTCCAGATGGAGAGAGAGGCAAAGATTGAAAATACGGCTCTGTATGTGAAGAACCTTGAGGCGGAGGCCAAAGCCATCAAGGAGGAAGAAGCCCGGTTGAGTGAGCGCCGCAAGGCTATGGAGAATAAAGCCAAACGGCTGCGGGAGTACATCGGATTCGCACTGGACGGGGAGAAGTTTGAAACGGCCCGGTGCTCCATCAGCTACCGCAAGTCCACAGCTTTGGAGGTGGACGATATTACATCCGCCGCGGAGTGGCTGGATTACAATGGACACCCGGATATGGTGGTGTATGCTTCCCCCTCTATTGACAAGCGGGCTGTTACAGCACTGATTAAGGGCGGTACGCAGGTCCCAGGGGTAGAGTTGGTAGAGCGTCAGTCACTGCAGCTGAGGTGATGATATGAGGATGTTTCGTCTGCTCAATGAGGGAGAAATCGAGTGTAGGGTATCTGAAATCGATAAACAAGGCAAGTGGTTGAAGCTGCTCCTTTACAAAACCGCTAGGACCGATTCGGCGCTCTTAGATGAAACCGTTGGCCCAATGAATTGGTGCAATGAATATAAGGAAATAGATGGGAAGATGTACTGCGGCATCTCCATCAAGTCAGAATCCGGAGAGTGGATACAGAAGTGGAACGTTGGGACTGAATCAAATATGGAGGCCGAAAAGGGCGAGGCCAGCGACGCAATGAAGCGGGCTGGATTTGCGTGGGGAATTGGAGCGGAGCTTTACAGCGCCCCGAAAATCAAGATACCGTCCGAAAAATGCAACATCAAGCAATACAACGGCAAGTATAAAAATTATGACGACTTCCAGGTAGAGAAGATAGCCTATGATGACGCACAAAACATCTCCGGATTATCTATTCTATGCAACAAGAAGAGGTGCTGGGTATGGACGCGGACTTAACAGAAGAGATCGGACAGAAAACCGTGCTGCTCGACAAAGCAATCACTCAACTTGGAAAACGCGGAAGGGCATATGCCCAAGCGGAGCACGATTACCGTGTAGAAATGGCTAAGAAGATACTTGTGGAGCGGGAAAACGGGACCCCGGTCACGATTATATCGGATGTGTGCCGGGGAAACCCGGAGATAGCAAAGCTCCGGTTTGAGCGGGATGTGGCGGAGGTTGTATATAAATCCGCTATGGAGGCCATCAACGGCTACAAGCTCCAAATCAAAATACTAAACGATCAATTAGACCGGGAATGGAATAGGAGCGGTGGATAATGCTGCACGAGTGCTGGCTATGCGGGCGCAATGGTTCTGTGGACCCACTGGACAAGCATCATATTTTCGGCGGGCCATACCGAAAGAAGTCTGAAAAATACGGGCTGGTGGTCTATCTGTGCCACGACAGATGCCACATTTTCGGCCCAGATGCGGCCCACAACAACAAAGACACCATGCGGGAGCTGCACAAATACGGGCAGCGAAAGGCTATGGTCAAGAATGGTTGGACCGTGGAGGACTTTATCCGGGAGTTTGGGAGGAATTATCTTGAAGCAGACTGACCGGGTGCTCCGGTACATGCGGGATTTTGGGAGCATCAACCCATTGCAGGCATACAACGACCTGGGCATCATGCGGCTGGGGGCAAGAATTTTGGACCTGCGGCATGAGGGGCACCGCATCACCCGGCGGATGGTGTCCGGGAAGAACCGTTACGGCGAGAGCGTGAGCTACGCTGAGTACAGATTGGAGGAAGAACCCCATGCTTAACCACATCATTATTATGGGCCGTATCGTTAGAGACCCCGAGCTGCGCCATACCCAGAGCGGCACAGCGGTAGCGTCCTTCTCCCTGGCGGTAGACCGGGATGGGAAGGACAAGGGGACGGATTTTATCAACGTGACGGCTTGGAAAAACACGGCGGAGTTCGTGTCCAAATACTTCTCCAAGGGCCGGATGGCCGTAGTGGAGGGGCGGCTGCAAATGGAGACCTGGACGGACCGGGACGGCAACAAGCGCACCAGCTACAAGGTGGTGGCGCACAGCGTCTACTTCGGGGACAGCAGGCGGGAGGAATCAGACAGCCGGGAACCGGACTACGCGCCTCCACCGCAGGATTTTACAGAGCTGGCCGATGATGACGGGGAATTGCCGTTTTAAGGCGGTGGGACAATGGCACTTGATTCGTTCAATGTCTATCACAGCTACCTAAAGGCATTAGAACCCCTCAACGACGCGGAGTGTGGGCGACTTCTCAAGGCATGCCTACAATACAGCATGACTGGCGAAGTGCCAGAGCTTCGTGGGAACGAACGGTTTCTTTTTCCGAGTTGGCAGTCACAGATAGACAGAGACAGAGAAAAGTATGAGGCCAGATGCCGCCAGAACGCTAAAAATGTGTCTGTACGATGGAATACGGACGTATGCGAACGTATACGAGCGGATACGAAACATACCAAAGACAAGGACAAAGACAAGGACAATATGTCCCCCCATACCCCCCAGGGGACTACGTTCGAATTGTTTTGGGCGGCTTACCCCAAGAAGGTCGGGAAAAAGGCGGCGCTCAATGCGTTCAGGCGGGTAAAGATCCCGCTCAATGTACTATTACAGGCCATTGAAGCGCAAAAGCACAGCGTCCAATGGATGAAGGATAACGGGAAGTACATCCCAAATCCAGCCACTTGGCTGAACCAGGGGCGGTGGGAGGATGAACTGGACGGAGGTGGACTTGGTGACTACTGGGACGAGCTGTCTCGGAGATAACGTCCTGCTCTACCGCCCGGAGTTCATGGACCCGGCCCAAGCGACGGGCCTGTGGTGGTTATTGGACCCGGAGGATGTGCAGGCTGTGGCGGTAAACGCGGTGTGCAAGTCGTCCCTTGCAAACTGGGATGACGTGGGAGCCTGTGCTGGGTGGGCGCAGCAATGGCCTTATGTATTCCTGGCAGCCCCGCCCAGCCCAGAGCGGGCGGAAGCCGCGGAAGAGCTGTCCACCCGTTGGCAGATGCCTGTTCTGCTGCCTGCGGCGGAGGCCTTCAAAGGCTGTCAGAATGTCCGTGAGTACATCGACAAACGGGGATACCGGAACATCGGAGAACTGCTTTTTATGGCGCAGGAGGTGCCAGTGCAGGGGTTAATCAACCTGGCGGATGTGGACACCGAGGCACGGAAAAACGCCAGGCGGGTATTGTCTGGCATCCAGGGGCTGGATAGCATGATTGGCGGGTTTTCCGGCGGGGAGCTGTCTGTATGGACCGGAAAGCGGGGCGAGGGCAAGAGCACACTTCTGAGCCAAGTGCTGCTGGACGCGGTGAACCAGTCCCACCGGGTATGCGTGTACTCTGGGGAGATGCCAGCGGCCCAGTTTAAGCTCGCCATGCTGCAGCAGGCGGCAGGCTACCGCTATGTGACCACAGGGACGGCCCCTGGAACGGACCGGAAGATCTTCGCCGTGGATGGAGAGGCCAGAAGGGAAATCGACAGGTGGTGGGATGGCTGTCTGTTCTTGGCGGACATCCGCAAGGACAACGCCCATGACGAGGACAACATCCTGGGGTTGTTTGAGTACGCGCGGCGGCGGTATGGCTGCGACACATTCTTGGTGGACAACATCATGACGGCACGGCTCAAGCAGGAGGCCCAGTTGGGGGTCTGGCAGGCGCAGAGCGAATTTGCCGGGCGGCTGGTGGCCTTTGCCAAAGGCAGAGATGTCCACGTTCATCTGGTGGCTCACCCGAGAAAAACCGGAAAGGCTTCCGTGGAAGCGGACGACGTGGGCGGCTCCGGTGACATCACCAACCGGGCAGACAATGTGCTCAAGGTGGAGCGGGTGCCGGAGGACCGCTTGGGTCAGGTCGGGTGCTCTACGGTCCTGACGGTATTGAAAAATCGGGAGTTTGGCGCGCTGGGGCCAGTGAAGCTGGACTTCAATGAGTGTGATAGGCGCTTCTATCCCGCAGGCGGCGGGGACCGAAAAGTATATACCTGGGAGATGAAATTGGATGGAGCGAAACGAAGCAAGGCGGCGGGTGCTGGATGAGGCCAAACGGCAGGCGGATATTGCGCTGCTCTCCGCCACGGGGAAGGACTATCTGGACGCGGCGGAGCGCATCAAACTGGCGGTGGCGCTGCTGCGGGTGGTGATGGAAGAATGAATAGCAAACAGAAGGGCAAGCGTGGAGAACTGAGCCTTGTGCGCTTCTTGCGGGATGAGGGATATGAGTGCCGCAGGACGGCGCAATACTGCGGGAACACCGGGGATGCGGCGGACATCGTGGGACTTCCTGGTCTGCACATCGAGTGCAAGTATGTGGAACGCATGAACATGCGGGAGGCTCTTGGACAGGCCAAGCGGGACGCAAAGCCGGGGGAGATACCCATTGTATTTCACAGGTCCAACAACAGGCCGTGGGTGGTTTGCCTGGATGCGAAGGACTTTATGGCTATATACCGGGAGTGGGAGGCAAGAGATGGGTAAGAATTTCTCAGACCGGCTCAAGGCGGAGCGGGAGGCCATCCAGATTGCTGTACAGCAGACATACACCCAATTCATGATGGACATGGTCTCACTGACGCTCAACGACCCGGAGGTCATGGGCAAGGACACGTTTGGGTATGAGCGGCTTTTGAGGGTGCTGCATGGGGTAGAGGCGAATTTTGACAAGTACGCCGACGCTCTAACCAAGAAGGCAAACGCGGACTATTGCAGGGAAAAGCTGGATGAGAACCTGGCCCGGATATGTGGGGACAAGCTGATCCCGTTTGAGAAGCGGTATGATTGGGTGGTGAAAATCAGCTATGGAAGGCAGCCCCTGTGAAACCTGTAAAAAAGCGGAAACCTGTAAAACGGAGAACTGCGCAAAGTGGAACGAATGGTTTAGAAGATGCTGGAGGAGGCTGAGAAAGCAATGGATGACATCAAATTAGCCCTTTTGGGCGATCAAGAGGCGGCCAAGCGGTTGACGGATGCGGGGGTGCTGCTGTTTGGCAACTGCCTTGACCTGATGCCCAAGCTGCCAGAAAACAGTGTTGACTTTCTTTTTACCGATTTGCCATATGGAACAACAAACTGCAAATGGGACACGCCGATAGACCTTGACCTATTTTGGAGAGAGGTAAAGCGGTTAGTGCGTCCTGGTGGTTGCAAAGCCCTGTTTGCACAAGCTCCGTTTGACAAGGTACTTGGGTGCAGTAATCTGCAAGAACTACGCTATGAATGGATTTGGGAAAAAACACAGGCAACCGGGCATCTAAATGCAAAGAAGATGCCGATGAAGGCCCATGAAAATATCTTGGTATTCTATGACCGACTGCCAACCTACAATCCGCAGATAACTCATGGACACGAACGGAAGGTATCTACCGCTCAGCATAAGCGTAACTGCAGGACGGGGGATGCCTACCACGACTATCTGCCCACTGGATATGACAGCACTGACCGATACCCGCGGGATGTTTTACGGGGGCCGAGCGACAAACAAAAGTTATGCTTGCACCCGGCACAAAAACCAGTATGGTTATGTAAACAGATAGTGCTTACTTACACAAACCCAGGGGATACGGTGCTGGATTGCTGTATGGGCAGCGGCTCTATTGGAGTAGCGTGTCTGGAAACAAAAAGAAGGTACATTGGTATGGAAAAAGATAAGAAAATTTTTGATACGGCAAAGGCCCGCCTCGCCTGGAACACCCGCGCGCCGGTGCTGACGGCGGAGGAGATGGAGATGCTGGAGGGGATGGAATGAAACTTTTTGATATTACAGAAGCCCTTGCACAGAAGGTAATCGACACCATTTATACTGACTGGAAGCATGAGGGCCATATTGAACTTGAACATACAGACAACTTTTGGTTTACGCTGGATGGTCGGCTGTACAAGGTCACAGTTGAAGATGTGGATTGTGAAAGGCCGTTGACAGAAAAGGAGATCCAGCAATGAGCATGACGCGGGAAGAAGCGATTGACTGGCTTGATTTTTACAAAAATTACACTGAACACTTAATGGTAAGGGAAGCCATTGATATGGCCCGCTCCGCCCTCACCCCACCCACGCGGGAGCAGCTGGAGCGGGTATGGCCGGGGTGCGAGCGCTGTACTGACCCTGATACAGCAGAGGCTTGGAGCAGGTGGGGCCACCAATACTGCCACCATTGTGGCCGCCCCCTCACCCCGGAGGCGTGGGAGGAACAGAGAAAGAGATGGGAGGCGCTATGGAGCATATCTTAAGCCTTAGCTACGGAAAAGATTCAATGGCGTGCTTTGGGGCGTGTGAACTGCTCGGATGGCCCATAGACGGAGTTGTGACCGCCGAAGTTTGGGCGACAGACACCATCCCCGCCGATCTACCTCCGATGGTCGAGTTTAAGGCTCACGCAGACCGTATCATCAAGGAGCGGTGGGGCATCCAAGTGGAGCACATTAGATCAAAACGATGTTATCAAGATGTCTTTTACATGGTGGCGAACGGAGAAAATGAGGAAAGGGCCGGGAAAATCTATGGATGGCCCTATCAGAGAGGCCCGTGGTGCAACAGCCGCTTAAAGCAAGCTGCTCTCGCGAAAATCAGAGGGGTACAGTACATAGGTATCGCCGCCGACGAGCCAAACCGCTTCCACAACCTGTCCGATGCCAAGCGCTCTCCGCTGGTTGAGGCGGGATGGACGGAAGCCGACTGCCGCCAGTGGTGCGAGGAAAATGACTTGCTCTCCCCAATCTACACAACGGCCACGAGGGGCGGCTGCTGGTTTTGCCACAATCAGGGTGTCGGGCAATTGCGGCTGCTGCGTAAAAACTATCCAGACCTGTGGGCGCTGATGCTCAAATGGGACGCAGACAGTCCTGTGACGTTCAAACCACCCAGAAGACAATGGGTGACAGATCTAGACGGACCAGAAACACGACTTGTGTATGCCGATGATGACGACACCGTGGAACGGGAAGAATGCGGATACTGGAAGAAATTGCCCGGTTGTACCGTCCACGATTTTGACCGGAGGTTTGCCCTGGAGGACGAGGGGCTGATTGCAGCAGACGATAGGATTTTCCGCTGGAGTATGCTGGAAGAAGAACTAAATTACAGATGGTTTTGAAAGGAGGCGCTAACCGATGTTAAGACCGATTGACGCATATGCACTAAACAACGCTCTGGTGTCGTGGTACAACGACACAGAGGATGAAACAGAAAAGGCGATCCTGCGCCGGGTGATGCAGATGGTGGTCCATGCGCCCACTCTCACCCCGCCGAACAAGCCGCTGACATGGGAAGAGCTAAAATCGGAAGCAAAAGTCAATCCGGTTTATAGTGTGAAATATGGCTGGATATTCCCAAGCACTGTTAAGGACGAACCATATAAACAAATATGGTTTTTTACGTCAAAGGGATTCGCTCAGACGGAATTGTTTTACCGTGATACATTTTACCGCCGTCCACCGGAGGGAGAGGAGGAACCTGATGGACATTGAGAAGCTGATTGAGCGGCTAAGAACCGAAAGCCTTTACAAAGACAAGGCGACACTGGAAATCATGGATTTGTGCATGGACGCTGCCACCACCCTCTCCACGATCCAGGCCGAAAACAAGCGGCTGAAATCCCTGCTTGGTGAAAGCGGGCAAGACCTATGGAGCAAGGAAAACCAACGCGCGGACCGCTTAGAGGCCGAAAACGAGAAGCTGCGGGCCGAGCTGGAGCAGGTAAAGCAGAAATATGAAGAAGTAAGAGAGGCCATTTGTACTCACTGTATGGATTTTCCGTGCAGAGAAGAGAGTTGTTTCTGGTGGCGCGGCCAGGAGGAGGGGTGAGCATGGAGAGAGTAACACACATTGATAAAGATGGTTGGTACATCAATGGGGCCAATGTGGCGACAGTATTTCATTCCGGTACGGGAGAAATCAGAATGAGGGGAAAAGACATTGACCGCCTCGCCGCCTACGAGGACGCTGGACTGGAGCCGGAGAAGATTGAACAGCTCAAGGGTGAGGTTTTCGGACTGAAAGTGGACAAGCAAGAGCTGGAGCAGGTGAAGCGGGAGAGGCGTATAATCCCAAAGGGTTATGCTCTGGTTAAATTAAAATTGTTGGAGGAACTAGATAACTTCCGAGAACTTGGTCCTATTGACCGCCTCCGAAAACTCAAGCAAGCTGACGATGAGGGACGGTGCGTGGTGCTGCCGTGCAAGGTTGGAGATACTGTTTACCAGTTAGGTTACATGACCCACAGCGAGGCCATAAAGTCGGGAGTAGCACAAAGAGATGATCCGCTGTCAAAAAGAAAGTATGGTCGCAAACGGGCTGCATATCGCCCCCTAATTGTAAGGGAAAAGAAAATGGTTAAAACTCTATACCACGAATTTGGCAAAACCGTTTTCCTGACCCGCGAGGAAGCCGAGGCCGCACTGGAGGGGATGAAGAATGGCTGAGTACATCAAGCGAGAGGACGCTGTAAAGATAATCGAAGAAAAACAAAAAGAGCTTTGCCCTGTTGGTAGATACGGCAGAAATTATGTTTATGGCTCTGACCGTGAAAAGTATGATGCTTGGGAAGAAATTATTGATGCCCTAGAAAATTTACCCGCCGTCGGCGTTGCGGAGGTGGTGCGATGCAAGGATTGCCGATACTACCAGGACGCAAAAATCAACAAGAAGGGGTTTTTGATTTGCCCAGCATCCGGAATGGAAATTACCGAAATGGATTATTGCTCTTACGGCGCTCGCATGGACGAGGAGGACGAGCATGATAAAGACCCATCCGACCCGGTGTAATATCTGCGGAGGGCCTGTCACTTATGGCTCTAATGCCCGTGTCTATGGCCGGGAGTATGGGAGCGGCTACTGCTACCTCTGTGAGAGGTGCGGGGCCTATGTGGGGACGCATAAGCCGCGCCCACGGGAAGCCCTTGGTCTGCTGGCTGATGAGCCCATGAGGACAGGGAAAAAGATGTGTCACGCTCTCTTTGACCCACTCTGGCAGGGGAAGCAAAAGGCGCACAAGAAGAGGAATGACCTCTACCGCTGGCTGGCTCGTGAGATGGAGATACCCGTTGAGGATTGCCATTTCGGCTACTTCGACATCGGCCAGCTTAGGCGGGCGTACATCATCTTGAGAGGCGTACAGCACAAGCAGATGAAGTATGACAATTGTGGGAACATCTATTTTGAGGAGGCCGCCCATGAAGTTTCGTAATCGCAGGACGGGAGAAATTTATGATGACATCAAGCAAGCAATAAGGAATTTCTGCATCGAAAACTATCACTATATATACTCCAACCAAGAGGAAATTGAATGTGAATCAAATTTGAATAGAATAACAGAGTACAGCCCAAAAGAAGCCGCCCGCCTGATGGGCTATGAGGTGGTGGAGGACAACCAAGAATATCCTTGCAATGGATGTGACTGCGGATGGGGAACAGCGAGTGAAAAAGGCATAACATCTTGCCATACAACCTGCCTCAAACTGAAGGAATGGCATAAGAAAAAGGAGGAGGCCAACATGGACAAGCCGAGAATTTGCGAGGTGCTGGGGGTTGAAGTGGACGAAGAATTTACCATTGGTGAAAATCAATATTTCATCGACAAAAGTGGTGATATGTGGTGTGTCACTAAGAATGGAGAAAAATTGAAGTGTAGTACCGCAATTTGTTGTGCCATCAACCACCCAGACCGCATCATCCGCAAGTCCCGCTTCTCCGGGCAGGAGGTGGAGAGGGCGAAGGCTATTAAATTGCTTTACAAAGATGCAGAAAAAATACAAGAATGTGACCCTGTTGCAAAAATACTCAACAATTATGATAGTGTGATCGCTCAGGTGGACACTGGAATATTCCCCTCCCTCCGCCCCGGCGAAACCGTCACCCTTGACGAGATCATCGGAGGTGCCGAATGAGCGAAGTAATTATTAGTACATGGGGCTATGAAGATGACCAGCAGGCCAAAGCCGACGCAGGGAAGCCTCGTCCTACGCTCACTCCTGTTAGTCTAATCGACGCTGTAACAGCGGTCCGCATGTACGGAAACGAAAAGTACCATGATCCTGAGAATTGGCGGCAGGTGGAGCCGCAGCGTTACAGGGACGCGCTTTACAGGCACTGGCTGGCCTATCTTCGGGGAGAGAAGTGCGACCCGGAGAGCGGACTGCCTCACCTGTGGCATTTGGTTACAAATGGTGCCTTTTTAATCGAAATGGAGGCGAAACCTGGTGATTTTGCTCGGTGATTTTGCCGCCGGGAAATGTGGGAATTGTGATGCGTATTTTCTTGTTGATTCAGACATGGCAAGTCTGGTTGATAAAAATGTTTGGTCACTTGATGGACACGGATATGTTTGCAGAAATAAGGACAACAGAGTGGAGCGTATGCACACATTGATTATTGAGCAAGCCGACGGCAGACCTATTCCACACGGGATGTATGTTGACCATATTAATAAATGCAAACGAGACAACAGGAGATGCAATTTGAGAATTGTCTCGCCATGGATAGTGCCAGGAATATGCCGTTACGCTCTGATAATAGCACTGGCGTTTCAGGTGTTTCGTTAGGTAGAAACGGCAAAGGTTATCGTGCCTATATCACTGTGAACAAAAAGCGCATTGAACTTGGTACATATCCAACATTGCAGGAAGCGGCCAGAGTAAGATATGTTGCAGAGGAAAAATACGGATATACGCATCAACAAAACTTGGCGGCGTTTCTGATTGAGATGGAGGACAAACAATGAAAGAAATCCTTTTCAAAGCCAAGCGGCTGAGTGATGGAGAATGGGTGGAAGGATTCCCATACTGGGGAGAATACAGCGGAGCATTTATCCTTCAAAATAAGGCTTACAGACGCAGGAACGCACGAACAGGCGAAATTTCAATGGGGGACAATGTTGTACAGTTTGAGGTTGACCCCTCCACAGTCTGTCAGTACACCGGCCTGACCGACAAGAACGGGAAGAAGATTTTTGAGGGGGATATTGTTAAGACGAAGTATGGGAGACTCTGTGTAATCTGTTTCAAAAATCTGCCTGGATTTTCTGGCCTTGATTTAGAACCGATAGAATGTGTACAAAAGGCACCGGATGGATACGACTTGTGGGAACGAGAAAATCTTGAGGTCATCGGCAACATCCACGACGGGGAGGGCGGACGGTATGCTTGAATGGACTCTTGCTCACCCGTGGATGACCGCCTTTTTGATCATTTGTGGGTACATCTGCGTTTACTATTCTGTTAAGCAGATCTGCTGGGCGATCAGAGTGAAGGCACTATGCAAAGGCAGTAAGGAAAAGACCATCAACGAAAACCTGCTGGAGGAAGCGAGGGAAGATTTATGATCATTTACGCTTGCCCCAGATGTGGGGCCGACCTGCAAATCATCTGCTACACAACGTATCCTGCTATTTACGACTATGTATGCCCTGTTTGTGGGTGGAGTCACGAGGAGCGGGAGACGGTAGAGAGAATACCGTTTGACGTGGATGTGGGCGGACAGCATGAGGAGGGATAGCCCTTGAATAAGTTCCCGGAGAGGCTGAGAAAGCTGAGGGAGAGTATGCGGCCAGTGCGGAGCATGACGGTCACATCACAGTTGATGGGGTTGCATCCTGATATGCTGAGGCGCTATGAGCGGGGCGAGGCGGAGCCGTCTATGGATGCGCTCTACAAGATTGCGGACTATTACGGAGTCAGCACGGACTACCTGATGGGGAGGACTAATTTCCCGTTTGTACATAGGCTGTAATCTTTCATCGTCTCAAAGAATTTGTTTCATTCTCCCACTAAAATGGGAGGGGAAATAGAATATCATGCGAAAATATAGGGTGTAGAGGTCCATCCAAGCCTCTACACCCTTTCTCTCATTCCTCGCCTCCTTTACCATAAGCCGCAGCCCGTAAAAGCGGCTCCGAAAGGCCCCGGTGTAAGTCCGGTTGGGCACATACCCCGCTCCCGTCCGCATGAGGGCGGCGGCGGGACAATACGAGCGGTGCTGGAATAGGTAGACAGTAAAGTACGAGGCAACGAGGGCGGACTAAATGTGCTGCCGCCTTGCTGACGAGTAAGGCCGTCCCTCCGATCGTAGCTGCGCCATGTGAGGTGCAAATCCTCACCCGCTCACTCTGAAAGAAAGAGGTCGTCAAGATGAACAATACCATTTTCTGGCAATGGGGGGGGGCGCTCTGACCTCCTGACCGTCAAAACGCCGAAAGGCGGTGACGGGGTGTGATTTTTCAGTCGGTGATCGGGGGGAGCGGCGGCGGAGGATTCACGGAAAATGGACACAATTACGGGAATATAACCGCAGGCTCTTATATGAATTCGAATATCCCGGAAGGAACAAACTTAATCCTTGTATATGCCTCAATTAGAACCACAAACTTTCAATATGTGACGTTTTGCACTCCGGACAGGACAATAAAAGTTGGATATTTGGAGTGTTCGTGGGACAAAAACACAAACAAAATCAATATAAAAAACGGTTCCTCTGTAGTTATGGACTTTTGTTATACGTGCTTGGCGTAATACACCCCCCCTGAACCCACAGGAGGGACACAGGGGGTTATCAAATTGTCCGGCCAGTGGGCAAAGCCGGAAACAACCCACAGCATAGCCCGATGAGGGCTATATGGAGCACTGCCAATAGGGCGCGGGCGGGGCAGGACCGCCGTGTTCCACCAATCTTATTTATGAGCGCCCCCGCCAAAAGAAAACCGCCCCCGGAGGGGCGGCGCGTCAAAGAAGGATCTCTTTTAACCTCGAAAGATTGTCTTTGTTTGGGCTGACCTTGCCGGATTCCCAGCGGGAGACAAGAGCCTGGTCAACGCCCATCTGGTCGGCAAGCTGGGCCTGAGTCAGCTTTTTGGCCCGGCGGGCGGCGGAGATATCAAAGGATTCTTCGGCCAGCGGGCTTTCGCCAAGTCCGGCATAATAGCCAAAATACCACTGGCCGCGTGTCTCAAGGGGCTGTACCTTTTCAGACCCGCCCTGCATTGGAGGCTCGATGTTTTTGATTTCGGAGAGGGCCTCGGCCAACTGCATATTGAGAGACTTAGTGACCAAGTTTTCTCTGTGAGCGGCAATAAGGATCTTAGCGTTAGCAGAATATGGCCTCGCAGCGGGGTCTACGATGCCGCGTTCTAGGTCTATAGACTTCTTTTCCCCGGCCCTTGACACCAGGCCGAACACCCAGCCGAACACATAAGCTTCGCGGTTGGTCATTGGGACACCCCCTTAAAAAGAGACTTGTACAGTTCGTCGGTCTCGGAGCACTTCTGCTTATACTCATCACTGGATTGGTATTCGGTAAACTTTTGGGTGCGAACATCCTCAAGGTCATGCCACAGACGGGCGGCGGTCTCATCCATGCCCTCCATAGGAGGGTATAGATAGCACATCACATCATGGATGGCATCGAGCTGGTCGAGGGTCATTTCTTCAAATCGCTCCTTCATTGGTTTGGCCTCCTTTGTTTCGTGATCCAATTATAACATAAAATATGTAATTGTCAATACATAATTTGAAAATATTTATGCCGCAGTGCATCAGGCACGATAAAAAACCGCCCAGCAGTTAAGCTGAGCGGATGAGACTTAGACAGGGGCGCAAAAACGGTGGGGGTCCAATTCCAAAGCGTCGCACACAGCCATGGCAATCCGGAATGACGAGCTGGAGAGGTCGCGCTCCCCCGATTCAAAGCGCTGGTACTGACGGAGCAGGATGTGGGCTTTATCAGCTACCTCCTGCTGGGACAAGCCAAGCTCGGCCCGCCTCGCGGCCAATATCTGAGCTTCAGATGGCACGTCCTCGAACGTGATTCCGTGGATCACTTCTGTATTACCCTTAAATTCAAAGTTGTCAGTCATGGGTGTACCTCCTTACGTCCAAGTGGACATGAATATAATACGGCCAACTGGACGTAATGTCAAGAGGGAATTTCGCAGAAAGGGGTGGTAAGTCCGTTGTGGCAAAAGGTAAATATCAACGTTGGCTGGAACCGGATGGGCTTACTCTCTTAGAGGGCTGGGCCAGGGATGGCCTGACTGACGAGCAGTTGGCCGGGAAGATGGGTATAAACCCAGCAACTTTGTACGATTGGAAGAACAAATACCCTAAGATTTCCGAGTCCTTAAAAAAGGGCAAGGAAGTTGTGGACATCCAAGTGGAAAATGCGCTGTTGAAACGCGCACTTGGGTATGACTATCAGGAACAAAGAATCGAAAAGTCTGATAAAGACGGGACGAAGATTATCCAGACAATCCGCCATGTCCCGGCGGACACTACCGCGCAGATCTTCTGGCTCAAAAACCGCCGCCCGGACAAGTGGCGGGATAAGCCCGAAATTCCCGGTGACACGGACGCACTGAAAAAAGCACGGGAACTGCTGGAGGGGATTCCAAGTGCCATTGACTGAAAAGCAACTGGAATACCTGAAAAACTGCAATCACCGCTGGAACGTCAAGACAGGGGCGACAGGCAGTGGAAAGAGCTTTTTCGATTTTGTTGTCACCCTACCGAAGCGGATAGAGGCCGCGAGAGGAGAAGGGTTACTCGTCTTACTGGGAAACACTCGCGGAACTTTAGAGCGAAATATCTTGGAGCCTATGCGTCAGTGGTGGCCGGGAAACGTGGGCAATATTCGCAGTGATAATACCGTGGAACTGTTTGGGAAAAAAGTCTATGCGCTGGGCGCAGACAACAAAAAGCACGTTTCCCGTATTCAGGGGGCGACCTTTGAGTATGTGTACGGTGATGAGATTACGACGTGGAGCCAAGAGGTCTTTGAAATGCTCAAAAGCCGTCTTCGCTGTGAACACTCCCACTTTGACGGGACGTGCAACCCAGACAACCCGGAGCATTGGTTCAAAAAGTTCCTGGATAGCGACGCTGACATTTACCAACAGTCCTATGTCATAGATGACGGGGTGCTTCCCTCAAAAGTAGTGAACGAGCTGAAAAAAGAATACTCTGGCACTGTCTACTATGACCGATATATCTTGGGGCTATGGAAACCCGCGGATGGTCTCGTTTACCCAATGTTTGACATGGGCAAGCATGTTATTCACGGAAACCCTGATGGACCCGGATTATACTACATTGCTATTGACTACGGGACAATGAACCCGACAGCGATGGGTTTGTGGCGCGTTTATCGGGGAGAGGCTGTCATGCTGAAAGAGTATTATTACGATGGTCGAGCCAAGAAAAAACAGAAAACTGACGAAGAGTATTACCAGGACCTGGAGAAGTTTGCAGACGGAAAGAAAATAGAGCGTGTAATCATAGACCCTTCGGCAGCGAGCTTTAAGGAGTGCATACACCGACATGGAAAATTCGCCGTTTGGGACGCTGATAACTCTGTGCTAGATGGTATCCGGCTGACGGCCACTCTGATCCAGACCGGGCGGCTGAAGTTCCACGAGAGTTGTGAAAACACATTTCGGGAATTTCAATCCTACATGTGGGATGGGGACGCAGGAGAGGATAGGGTCATCAAAGAGAATGACCACGCCATGGATATGATGAGGTATTTTGCCAACACTGTTATGTGGAGGAGAATCGCATGAGCATTATCGCTGGCCTGTGGGGCCGATTGAAAAATTTCATATTTCCCCAGGCGGTGACGCAGCGAGAGTTTGGCGTGCGGCCAGCAACAGGGCAGACTATGGAGCGGAACATCAATCTGTGGTACGCCATGTATATCAATCAGCCGCCGTGGGCTATTCCGCCTGTGGTGCCGATGGGACTGCCAGCGGCGATCTGCCGGGAGCTGGTAAGGCCAACGTTGTCTGAACTCACGGTGAGTGTTGCTGGTAGTGCTAGGGCGGATTACTGCAATGAACAGTTTAAGGCAGCGCAAGAAAACCTTCTCCGGCAGCTTGAATTAGGACTTGCGGTTGGTGGAATTGCCTTCAAACCGTATATCTACGGGAGTCGTGTTTTGGTGGACGCTACCAGTGCGGCGGCGTTTCAGCCGACAAAGTTTGATGCGGCTGGAACGTGCGTTGGAGGGGTGTTCCGAGAGAAAGCGCAGGTCAATGATAAATATTATGTCCGTTTAGAGTATCACAGCTTGGAAGGTACTACATACACCATTCAGAACAAGGCATATCACAGTGACAGTGGCGGTTCAGTTGGTTCTACAGCGGCGTTGAGCGAGGTGCCAGACTGGGCGGATATTCAGCCGGAAGTCAAGATAGAGAATCTGGAAGGGCCGCTGTTTGCTTATTTTAAGCCGCCGCAGTCCAACAACGTGGATACAGACGACAAGACTGGGATGTCTATCTATGGCGGCTCTGTGGTAGACCTCATTCGGAGAGCGGACGAGCAGTGGGACTTGATTCGCTGGGAGTTCCAGAGCGGCCAGAGGAAGATCTTCATGGATGCAACTGAAACAGTAGCAAGGGACTTTGACAAGCGTTTGTTCGAGATTGCTCCATTTTCTCGAGATGGGAAATTCTTTGAACAGTTTGAGCCAGATTTCCGGGATGAACCGCTTTATCGTGGGTTGCAAAATATCCTGAAACAGATTGAATTCCAGGTTGGCCTGTCCTATGGAACATTGTCTGACCCTCAGAGTGTGGAAAAGACAGCAACTGAGGTGCGCAACAGCAAGCAGCGGATGTTTGTCACTATCGACAGCATTCAAAAGGCATTACAGCACACCTTTGACAGCCTGATTTATGCCATGGACGTGTACGCCACGCTTTATAATCTGGCCCCTGCTGGCGATTACGAGGTTACTTATTCCTGGGGCGACAGCGTCCTTGATGATGCTGACGCAAAGGAGAAGGAACGGGCCAACGACCGGCAGGACGTTTCCATGGGCGTAATGAACGATTGGGAGTACCGGGCCAAATGGTACGGCGAGGACGAGGCAACGGCCAAAAAGATGCTGCCGAAGATGGAGAATATGACCACGGAGGGACAGGAGGAATTAGAGTAGTGAGAGACTGGAAGTGTGTACTTGCGGCAATCGCTATCGTTCTTCTCGTTACTGTGGTTGGTTATGTCCTGAAATATCTGTTTTGGGCGAGCATTCTTAAGGGGGTGTCTGGGCTATGAAGCCCTACCCTTTACCCCAGAACTTCTTGACGCTCTCCCCGAAGAACCGGCCGAGCTATTCCGCAGTCTGGAAGCAACCCTCCTTGATGAGATATGTTCCCGGCTGAAGCTGACCGGAGAGTTAAACGAGGTAACGGTGCAGGACATCCGGACGCTGAGATCGCACGGTATTGACCTGAAGGAGATTGAAAAGGCTATCCAGCGCACGGCCAACATCAGCCAGCGGGACTTGAAAAAGCTTCTGGACGACGTTGTGGAGCGCAACCAGCGGTATTACAAAGAGGTCATAGCCCTTGCGGGTGTAACGTCCCCAGAGACGATTGTAAGCGCCGCCGACATTGCCGCCATCATGGCGCAGGCGCAAAGAGAGGTCGGCAACCTGACCCGCTCTATGGGCTTCCTTGTGGACAATGGGCGGACGATGCTGGCACCGGCCAGAGCCTATCAATGGGCGCTGGATAACGCCGAGATGCAGGTCATGAGCGGGGCGGTCTCTTACAATCAGGTCATCAAAAGCGCCGTCAAGCAGTTGGCAGACAGCGGTATCAAGGTCGTGGACTATGAAAGCGGTCACCGAGATCAAATCGATGTAGCCGCTCGGCGGGCTGTAATGACGGGGGTATCTCAGCTCTGTGCCAAGTACACGGAACAGAGCGCCGAGTATCTGGAAACACCGTATTTTGAGGTTTCAGCCCACATAGGTGCACGGGATACCGGCGTTGGCTGGCAAAACCACAAGGCGTGGCAGGGTCGGGTGTACTCGGTCAGGACTGGAGACAAGTACCCAAGCATTCACGAGGTGTGCGGCCTGGGCTATGTGGACGGTCTGGAAGGAGCTAACTGTCGGCATATCAGAACTGCCTTTGTGGATGGTGTGATGGAGCGAACATACACCGACGAAGAACTGGACCACATTGATGATGGCCATGACGTGGACTTTGAGGGCAAGCACTACACGTCCTATGAAGCCACCCAAAAACAGCGGCAGATTGAGCGGACTGTCCGCAAACTGAAGCGGGAACAGACCGCATACAAGGCCGCAGGACTGGAAGAAGACGCCCAAGCGGTAACGGCCCGTATCCGGCGGCTGAACAAGGAATACAAGGCGTTCAGCGAGGCGGCGGGGCTGCCGTTGCAGCGGGAAAGGATGAGGATACTTTATGAATGACACAAAGGCGGTTATGGACGCTATCAACGAGATTCTTAAGCGAGGGAACGATGCACAGATACAGCTGAACAAAGGCCACATTATGGTCCTGGAAGTGAAGAGGCGGATAAAGTACAAAGAAACAGATGAAACCCTTGCGTAATGAGGTGCTGTTTAGTATAATTAAAACGAGGTGAAATCTATGGCGTCAGAAGATGGAGTATGGCGGACAATCAGTGGGCGGCGCGTTTTTATCAAGACAGGCCAAAGTTTAACTGACGCAATGAAGGAAAGCGGCAAGTTTGGTGATGACAGAAAGCCAAAGAGAAGTGAGAAGAAGAGTGCCGATCCTGCAAAAACAGCAACTCGATTAAAGGATGGGGAAACGCAAAGGATTTACGGTAAAGATGAAGGCGGCATCTATCAAGCATCTTCAACAAATGAGTATACATTGACTGGCGATAGGGCTGGTAAAAAAATAGAAATTCCTGAAAACGATACAGATGGAGTGGTTGTCTTTAAGGCCCCTAATACTTCTGGGTTTGTTGATGGGAAGTATGTATCCGATGAAAACGTAAATACAATTTTTTCAGACGGACGCATTGTTCTGAACGATTATTCCTACAACAATTATATGAATACAAAACTACACGGAATTATTGAAGCCGAGACATTAAGATTGGCTGGATTAAAGCGTGAGGGTTTGTTTTACCGTGGAACGGATAACGATGCTGAAATAGAGTATCTGAAAAGCGGGAAAATGCGAGCATCAAAAAACCACGATACAGGAGAAGCCGAGGACGGCGTTTCGGTTTGGGAATCGCCTAAATATTCGTTCAAGCATATGTATGCGGTAACTGGAGATGTTGTATCGACTGGGAGCGATGGAGAGCCAGTCCTTGACCCAAAATCCATTAAACTTGTCAGCACAAAAAGCTTTAGCACCAAAGACTACAACAAGGCGATGGAGATTGGGAAACAAGCGTTCATGGAATTGTATGGATGGACGGAACAACAATATGATGACGCGCTAAATCGCAGGGTAGGCAGCAAAAAAAGACTTTAACTAAATAATGTGTGCCTTTTGCGGATTGGCGCAAAAGAAGGGCAATTAGAGCCATTTACTCACTTGTTGGGTAGATGGCTCTTTTTTTGTAAAACGCTGCGGGGAATGACGCAGTGGAAATAAAGGAGTGTAAATATGGCAGACGATATCTTGACTTTTGACGAAATACTGGCAGACCCGACTTATAAATCGGAGTTTGACAGGCGAGTCACAAAGGCGCTTTCGACTGTGCAAGCAAAATTGGATGCGGAGGTGGAGAAAAACAAAAAGTATGAAACAAATTCTGGGGAAACGATAGAAACGATCAAAACTGAGTTAGAAGAATTGAAGAAAAAGTACACCATAGAGACCGAGCAGTACCAGAAGCAGATCGCAGACCGAGACTATGCGGACGCTGTACACCGGGCCATTGCTGACAAGGGCGTGAAGTTCAGCTCCAAGGCGGCAGAAAAGGCATTTATCTCTGACCTGACCATCAACCGTCTATCCCTAAAGGACGGCGCTCTGGACGGCTTTGAAGAGTATCTGAAGACCCAGCAGGAAAGTGACCCGACGGCATTCCAGAGCGACAAGCCCGCCCCAATCTTTGTCAAGCCTGTGGGTCCTGGCGGCCCGCCCTCCAATGAGAGCAAAGGCGCTATGTACGCCAAGCAGTTCAACCAAATGTACACACCAAAGAATACGACTAAGGAGTGAAACGAATGTCTCATTTTTACCGAGTAAATGGCACGTTCCGGCCAAACTTCCTGGAGAGCGAAGTTGGCCTTGTGCTGAAAACCTATCAGGTTCCCAATTCTATGGGCGTTGCGGACGAGTATGGCAATAAGATTGTTGCCGCCGGTACGGTTTATCCTTCCAACGACGCAAGCGCCGTCGGCATCGTGTTTGCCGATGTTGATGTGACCCACGGCGACCACGAGGGCAGTGTGATGCTGGCGGGCCGTGTGCTGAAGGAGCGGCTGGACGTGCAGAGCGCCGCCGAGACCCCACTGAAGTCGTCCGGCATCGTATTTGTGGATGCCCCCGAGGTGTCCCGCGGCTATACCGTGACCTATGAGAAGAATGATGGAATAGGCACGCCTCCGGTTGATACCAACGAGTACCAGGAGGGCAGCTATGCGCCTGTGTCCACTGATTATCCGCTGACCAAGGCCAGCAATACGCAGACTGGCTGGGCGCTGACCAGCGGTGGGCTTGCTGTAACGTCTGTCAAGATGACTGCGGACACGAAGCTGTATCCTGTTTGAACTGCGAACGGCTAAAGGAGGTATAGACAATGGCTGATATTTTAACTCTGATTTCCGATGCTGACAGACTGGATTTTTCCCAGAACCTGTCCGTCGCCCGCCCGGCCTACCTGGGCGACCGAATTTTCCCCGACCAGAAAACTGAAAACCTTAAAGCTGAGTATCTGCGGCTGGCCAACGGCGCTACCCTCCCCGTGATGGCTACTGTACACGCCTTTGATACCGAGGCGGAGATTGGTTCCCGACCCACCTTCGATAAGATGGAAGTCGAGAAGCTGCTGATCAAGCGCAAGATCAATCAGACGGAGCGGGTGCGCCTGCTGTCTGAGTCCGGCGTTCATGCTGATGACGCTATCGTGCGCTATGTCTTTGACGATATGCGCCTGATGGCGGATGCTGTGAAGGTGCGAACCGAAGTCGCCAAGATGGATGTACTTTCCACGGGCAAGATGAACATCAACGAGAATCGCCTGAAGATGACTGTTGATTATGGTGTCCCTGCTGAAAACCTGGCCTTCGATTTGGACCTGTCTGCTGATGCTGATATTATTGGTCAGCTCCAGGCCATCGTGGACAAGGCTGCTGACATGGGTTACACCATCAACGAGGCTATCACTTCCAACAAGGTGGTCCGTAAACTGGCCACCAACAAGGGTATCCAGACCCTTATCTTTGGCTCCGTTGGTCAAGGAACCTATGTTCCCAACGAGCGGTTGCGGGGCCTGTTTTCCCAGCTCTTTGGGTTTGGTACCATCACCACCTACGACCTGCGGTATAAGACGCAGCAGGCGGACGGCACCGAAAAGACCCACCGCTTCTACCCGGAGGACAAGATCACTTTCACCGCTGTGCCGCAGTTGGGCGTTGGCCTGTGGGGCGTGTCTCCCGAGGAGGCGGAGTACGGCCAGTACAACGAGAAGTCTGCGGATCAGTACATCACCATTACCCAGTGGGCGACCCCCGACCCTGTAGCGGTCTGGACGAAGGCCACCGGCCTGTTTATCCCGGTCCTGCCTGACCCCAACGGCCTGTTTGTGGCCTCTGTAAAGCCCAACGAGACCTCGGGGGGTTAAATGAGCTGTTGAGCACGGCTTCACTCTCCGCGCCCGACTTTTCCGGCATGACCAAGACTGAACTCCTAGATTATGCGGACGAGAACGGCGTGGAGGGTGTCAGCAGCTCCATGAGAAAGGCCGATATTTTAGCGGTGCTCCAGGGGGATGCCTGATGATATATGCGGATTATGACTACTACTGCAATGTATACCTTGGAACAAATATTGAGTACGAAAATTTCCCGCGACTGGCTCTAAGAGCAAGCAGATTTTTGGATTATGCCACGATGGGAAGAACCGCAAAGCACCAAGACTTAGATGCAGTAAAGCTGGCGTGCTGCGCCCTGGCTGATGACTACCAGACCATTGAAACTGCCCGTGCATTGGCAAATAAGAGTTTGTCCGCCGCAACTGGTTCCAGTGAGGTGGGAGAGCTACAAAGCCAGTCCGTGGGCAGTTGGTCCAAGTCTTATCG
>OWKP01000349.1_pt1 | contig 36694 bp, 31 predicted proteins | sample 1732991 | NCBI WGS metagenome assembly OWKP01 (sample SAMN05065777, study PRJEB22554) | human gut metagenome | biome: ENVO:2100002; feature: ENVO:00000062; material: ENVO:00002003 | host: Homo sapiens | place: USA
GTCTCGTGGGCTCGGAGATGTGTATAAGAGACAGCTCTGTATCACGACACGCCCGAGATTTTTACCGGCGATCTGCCCACGCCTGTGAAGTATTATAACCCCGCCATCCGGGACGCCTATAAGCAGGTGGAGGACGTGGCGGCGGATAAGCTCCTCAGCCTGCTGCCCGCGGATCTGCGGGAGGACTACGCCCCCCTGCTCCGCCCGGGGGACGAATGGGCGCAGGAAAAACGGATCGTCAAGGCGGCGGACAAGCTTTCGGCGTATATCAAATGCGTCGAGGAACTGAAGGCCGGGAACTCGGAATTTGAGGCTGCGGAGAAGCAGACGCGGCAGGCGCTTGTCGAGATGCAGCTGCCGTGCCTCGATTATTTTCTAGCGCATTTCCTGGACAGCTTCCGCCTCACGCTTGACGAGTTGGAATGAATTTGACAGATCTGTCAAATTTCATGTCCGAGATTTCCGAAAATCGCACGAAACTCACAGTTGTTTTTTTGCGGCCGCGCCGCTATAATGTCCTCCAGTGAGTTTACGAAAGGAAGTGCGCGCCATGACGATTTTCAAAACGCCTGTCTGTCGATGCGCTTCCGTTTTTGTTTTTGCCGGGGAACCCGTTGTTCCGGCGTCGTATTTGTTTTTGCAGAAGGAATTGTGAAACTGGTGTTTCCAGTTTTCACAATTCTTTTTTTATGCGCAGCTGCGACCCGAACCGCCCCGCAAAAACGGCGAAGAGAAAGGAGAACACCATGGGAAAAAACAAAATTCCGGAAACCGGCATCTATGATGCCAGACAACTTGGCACGGGCAGAATGCTGCTGCTCGGCTTCCAGCACATGTTCGCCATGTTCGGCGCAACCATCCTTGTCCCCATTCTGACGGGCCTCGACGTCTCGAACACGCTTCTGTTCGCGGGCCTCGGTACGCTTCTGTTCCACCTCATCACCGGCGGCAAAGTCCCGGCCTTCCTCGGCTCGTCCTTCGCCTTCCTCGGCGGCTATGCAACCATCGCCCCCATGCTCGACGGCAACCAGCCCAACCTTGCGATGCTGCCCTACGCCTGCTTCGGCGTTGCGTGCGCAGGTCTTGTGTACGTCATTCTGGCCGGCCTGTTCAAGGCCTTCGGCGCGAAGAAGGTCATGCGCTTCTTCCCGCCCATCGTCACCGGCCCCATCATCATTGCCATCGGCCTGAACCTCTCCTCCTCCGCTATTAATAACTGCACCGGTAACTGGTGGATCGCCATCGCCGCCATCCTCATCATCGTCGCCGCCAACATCTGGGGCAAGGGCATGATCAAGATCATCCCGATCCTCCTCGGCGTCATCGGCTCGTATGTGCTGGCCGTCATCTTCGACGCCGACGTCCGTGCAAACCTCGTCGCCAACGTCTCCAGCGCCAAATGGTTCGCGCTGCCCATCAAGATGGAGCAGACCGTCTTCGGCCTGTTCGCCTCCGGCAATGTTGACACGCACATGCTTCTGACCGCTGTCATCACCATCGTCCCGCTGTCGCTTGCCACCATGGTCGAGCACATCGGCGACGTGTCCGCAATCTCCTCCACCTGCAACCGCAACTACATTGAAAATCCCGGCCTGCACCGCACGCTGATGGGCGACGGCCTTGCAACTACGCTGGCAGCCCTCTTCGGCGCGCCCGCCAACACGACCTACGGCGAAAACACCGGCGTTCTGGCCCTCAGCCGCATCTACGACCCGCGCGTGATCCGCATCGCGGCAGTCCTGGCTATGCTCTTCTCCTTCAGCCCGAAGTTCGCGGCCATCATCTCCTCCATGCCCAGCGGCACCATCGGCGGCGTCAGCCTCGTGCTCTACGGTATGATCTCTGCGGTCGGCGTCCGCAATGTCGTCGAGAACAAGGTTGACTTCACCAAGTCCCGTAATGTTCTGGTCGCAGCCCTCATTCTGGTTCTGTCCATCGGCATCAGCTACTCCTCGGCCGGTTCTCTCCAGCTCGGCGCGATCAGCCTCTCGGGTCTGGCCGTCGGCTCCATCGTCGGCATCGTCCTGAACGCCATTATGCCCGGCAAGGACTATGTCTACGGCGAAGACAAGCAGGGCGACGAATCCGTCAACTTCATCGTCCAGTAAACAATACAATAAAATACCGCCGCAGTCCGGTTTCGGGCTGCGGCGGTTCGCTTTTTTCTTTATTGCTCCAGAATGGCGCTTTCGCGGATGCGCTTCGTGACCTTGGCAAGCAGGATGCTGTATTCCACGGCAGCGGCAAACGTGTCGTCGTAATACGGCTGAAGTTCTTCCATCGTCATGTGGTTTGCGCGGCAGATCTCGCTGAGCGCCTGTGCGACGTCCTCCTCGTGCGCGTGCAGATCCTCCGCCTGCGCGACGCGGCGGACGAGCGCCTTGATGCGCACGGCCTCCTCTGCGCCGGGCCGCGCGTCCTCGCGCAGCTGTTCAAGCGTGGAATTTGAGAATTTGCAGTAATCGTCCAGCGTCAGATTGTTCTGCGCCAGCTGAGCAGACATGGTATCCAGCTGCTCTTCGACGGCCTTGCTGATCTCGGCAGGGTTAGGGGTAAAGTCGTCCATGGTGTCCGCCGCCTGCCGCAGCAGCCGGTCGCGCAGTTCAAGTTCGGCGCGTTCGGCATAATAATTCTCAAGACTTTTGCGCATATTTTCGCGCATTTCCGCCATCGTTTCGCACTGTCCGACCTCTTTCGCAAAAACATCGTCCAGTGCATAGGGCGCGACAGTGCGGATCTCGTGGATATGGCAGCGGAACTCCGCATCCTTACCCGCCAGTTCCGGTGCGTGATATGCAGTCGGGAACGTGACGTGCACGGTCACATCGTCGCCGGGGTTCTTGCCCAGAAGCTGCGCCTCAAAGCCGGGAATAAACGTATTGCTGCCGAGCACAAGCGTCTGCTTTTCCGCCGTACCGCCCGCAAACTGTTTGCCGTCCGCAAAGCCTGCATAGTCGAGCACCAGTTCGTCTCCGTTCTGCGAAGGACGGTCGAAAACGGGCGTCCGACGCTGGCTCTGCTGCTGCAGCCGCACTAGCTGCCGGTTCACCTCTTCGTCCGTGACGTCCACATGCTCCAGCTTGGCCCGCAGGCCGAGATATTGAAATGCCATTTTTTATTTCTCCCTGTTTCATTTGTATCAGCGCTATCAGGCAAATCCGTAAGCACCCACCCCATTGATTGTAGGGGCCGATGTAGGCATCGGCCCCTACAAACGAATGTGCAAGCGCATACGGATTTGCCGAAGAATCACACAAAATCGAAATACCCTACTGCAAAACCTCTCCGTCTCGGCTTCGCCGAGCCACCTCCCCTTTCAGGGGAGGCCCATACGGTTGCCCTACATCCTCGCCTTGATCGCCGAGATCAGGATATCGCCCGCGACGACGCGGTCTTCGGCGGCGAAGCCGGTTTCAAAGTTGTCCGAGTACAGAACCTGACTGCTGGGCGGGAATTCTTCGTCTCCGGCGTAGACCATGATCTGCATCCGGTAGCCGCCTAAGAAATCAAACTGGAAGCCCGCGTCGCCGTGCGGGATCGCCAGCGCACCCATGGCTTCGCAGGCCGCGCGAAATTTTTCGACCCGCGTGCCGAATGTGAACGCTGCCCGTGTCAAAACCCGTCCGGTGTACGGCCCGATATACATCTCGCCCCACGGCATTTCGCGGAACGTCTTATAGCCGCCGGACGGCTCCGCCGCGCGGCCTTCGAGCAGGAAGCGCAGCAAAAACGTCTGGCACGGCAGGTTCTTCAGCGCGAACGCCGCTTCGTCCTCGGACGAGATGGCATACTTGGGCCATGCAATCTGATACGCCGTGCCCAGCAGCGTCACAGTGAACCGGCCGCTTTCAAACGGGACACCGCAGCGCATGGCTGCTTCCTGCGGGTCGAGCGAGGCGAATTTTTCCTCATAATGGGCAAACGGGACTTCTTCCTTGTTGTTCTGTACCTGCATAAAAATTTACTCCTGAATGCTCGACGGGAACAGTTCCCGGCTGGTGTGCGGCAGGAAACACGCCGCGACGAATTCATCCATGTATCTCGGGTTTGTGGAAAGCTCCATATAGGTCATGTTGGACGCCAGTTCATCGACCTTATTGACTGCGCAATCCGACCGCACCATGGCGTAGGCACCGGAGAGCGACGTGTTGCCCAGATACTCGAACAGTTCCCGGTCGATATCCGGCAGCATGCCGATGCGCACGGCGTTTTCCATGTTAATGCCCGAGCCGATGCCGCCCGCAACGTATACATGCGACAGAACGCTCACGTCCATGTCAAGACTGGAAAGCATAATATTGATGGCGGAGAAAATCGCGGCCTTCGCACGGATGAACGAGTCGATATCCACTTCCGTGATGGAAATTTCGCGGCCCGTCTCCGATTCGGCCGCAGTGGCCAGAATATAGCGGCCCATGCCGTGCTCATCGTGCGCGACGCGCTTACCGGTGCGGACAAACTGACCCTTGGAGGAGATGATGGACGTGCGGTAAAGTTCTGCAATGACATCGATGATGCCGGAGCCGCAGATGCCGACGGGCTTCTGGCCCTCCGGGCCGACGATGCCGAGCGTAGGCTCCATTGTATCCTTGTCAATCTTCACGGATTCGACCGCACCGTCTGTTGCACGCATGCCGCAGGAGATATCGCCGCCCTCAAACGCCGGGCCTGCCGAGCAGGCGCAGGACATCATGAAATCGCGGTTGCCGAAGACCAACTCGCCGTTCGTGCCGAGGTCGATGAAGAGCGAAAATTCGTCCTTATCCCAGATAAGGCTCGTGAATGCACCTGCGGTGATATCGCCGCCAACATACGAGCCGATGTTCGGCGCCAGCAAAATTTCCGCGTCCGGGTTGGCCGGGAAGCCGAGATCCTTGACCGTCATGCCACGCCACTGGAAAAACGTCGGGATATACGGCTCCATGCGCACGGGGTTCGCGTCCACGCCCAGAAGCAGATGGTTCATCGTCGTGTTCGACGCGATGCAGACGCGGAACACACGCGAGACGGAAATGCCCGCCGATTTACACATCGCCGCAACGAGCGGCAGCAGCGTTTCCTTTAAAATCGCGTCCTGCAGCCGCTTCGTGCCGCCGGGCTTGCCCTGCTCAACGATGCGGTTGATGACATCCGCGCCGTAGCGGATCTGGCCGTTGCCCGCAGAAGCCTTGGCCGTCAGCGTGCCGGTCTTTAAATCCATGAGCACGCCCGTGACGGTCGTGGTGCCGATATCGATGGCGCAGCCGTAAAGCGGCGCGGCTTCTTTTTCGGATACGTCCATGATGGTCAGCACGCCATCTGTCAGCGTACCGGCGATCTGCACCTTGAAATTGGCCTCGCGCAGCGTCTTGGCAAGCTTTTTGACGGTGTGATAAGTAAGTTTAACTTCTGTGCAGCCGTCGAATACGTCCTGTGCAAAGCGTGCAAGGCGCTCGGTATCCGGCATGGTGTCGTCGAGCGTCGGCTCGTCCAGCGTAAGGACCGCCTGCACAAAGTCGTTCGTGAAGTCCACGCCTGCGGCCTGCACATCCTGTTGAAGTTGATTGAAAATCGCAATCTCCTCGCCGGAGGACAGGTCTGCCGTCTTCATGCGGCTCTGATAGGCCGAGGCGATGTCAGGGACGAGCACGGTAATGTCTCCGGCTGGCTTCGTTGAGCAACTCAGACGCCAGCCCGCGGCATAGTCCTCGTCGGAGATGTGGCCGGTCTGCACGCCTGTGACCTCGCCGGAAACGAGTTTCACGCGGCACTTGCCGCACGAGCCGTTGCCGTTGCAGGGCGCGTCGATGGCGACATTGGCCGATTTTGCAGCCTCCAAAATGGTGCTGCCGGGCGCGGCGGAGAATTTGACCTCCTGTGCGCCGTTTTCAAATTGGAAGGTGATTTCGTACATGCTGTCTGCGTTCCTTTCCGTCAGAAATGTGGAAACCGCCGCCGGCGGAATACACGAAGTACATCTCCGCCGCCCCCTGCGTGGTATTCATACTCTATACTATAAACAAATCCAGCCCCGCGGTCAAGCCCTGCACGAAAGCAAAAACTTTTTGTACAGTTTTCAGAAACTGTCAAATAATTGTGCGTCATAGACAAATACGGCGTGTTTTGCGGAGCAGAAACTATTGATTCATCCAAAGAAGTGTGGTAAGCTGGGGCTGGTAGGATTTGATGCAGCAAACTGACAGGAGGACGAAAACATGAAAAAATTCATCAACCAGGTCGAGCTTGTAGAGGATCAGATGATTCAGGGCATGGTCAAGGCGTATCCGCAGTATGTACGCAAGCTGGAGTGCGGAAACGTGGTCGTGCGGACGGAAAAGAAAGAAGGAAAGGTCGCGCTGATCTCCGGCGGCGGCTCCGGTCACGAACCGGCACACGGCGGCTACGTCGGCACGGGCATGCTGGACGCGGCAGTCGCGGGTGCAGTCTTTACCTCTCCCACGCCGGATCAGATCTATGAGGGCATCAAGGCCATCGCAACCGACAAGGGTGTTCTGATGGTCATCAAGAACTATACCGGCGACGTGATGAACTTTGAAATGGCCGGTGAAATGGCGCAGATGGATGATATCAAGGTCGCGCAGGTCGTCGTCAACGACGACGTTGCCGTCGATGGCAGTCTCTATACTGTCGGCCGCCGCGGCGTAGCGGGCACGGTTTTTGTCCACAAGATCGCAGGTGCAAAGGCAGAGCAGGGCGCGGAACTGGAAGAGGTTCAGCGCGTGGCGCAGAAGGTTGTGGACAACGTGCGTACCATGGGCGCCGCCATTCGTCCCTGCACGGTTCCGGCGGCGGGTAAGCCCGGCTTTGAACTCGGTGAGGACGAGATGGAGGTCGGCATCGGCATCCACGGCGAACCCGGCACACACAAGGAAAAGCTTCGCCCGGCAGACGAGATCGTCGATCATATTCTGGACAAAATTCTGGCCGATATCGATTACACCGGACGCGAAGTCGCTGTTATGGTCAACTCCTCCGGCGCGACGCCGCTGATGGAACTGTTTATCATCAACAACCATGTTGCCGACGTGCTGGCCGAGAAGGGTATCAAGGTCTACAAGACCTTCGTAGGCGAATATATGACGTCGCTTGAAATGGAGGGCTTCTCCGTGTCCTTGCTGCGGCTGGACGACGAAATGAAAGCGCTTCTGGATGCGCACGCGGACACCATCGCATTCAAGGCATAAACCCAAACGCAAAGGAGAACCGTTATGGTCAATCAGGAACAGGTATTGGAGATCTTACACGCCGTCGGCGAGAAGATCACGGAGGAAAAACTTTTTCTCACGGAACTCGACAACGTTATCGGCGACGGCGACCATGGCATCAATTTGGCGCGCGGCTTCGCCGAGATTGAAAAGAAGCGCCCGATGATGGAGGGCAAGGACATCGGCACGATGCTCAAAACTGCCGGCATGGCGCTTGTGTCCACGGTCGGCGGGGCTTCCGGCCCGCTGTACGGAACGGCGTTCATGCAGGCAGGCAAAGCGCTTGCCGGAAAGACGGAACTGGATGCGCAGGACCTGGTCACGATCCTGGACGCATTCGTCGCGGGCGTGCAGCTGCGCGGCAAGTCCGTGGCCGGAGAAAAGACGATGCTGGATGCCATGATTCCCGCGCGTGATGCGGTAAAAGCGGCGCTGGACGCGGGAAAGAGCGCGAAGGATGCGCTGGTGGACGGCGTGGCCGCGGCAGAGCAGGGCGTTGCGTATACCAAGACCATCATCGCCACCAAGGGCCGCGCAAGCTATCTCGGCGAGCGCAGTCTCGGCCACCAGGACCCCGGCGCGACGTCGTTCACCACGATGCTGAAGGTCGTGGCCGAACGTGTGTGAGGTGCGGCTATGGTCGGATTTGTGATCGTTTCGCACAGTCAAACGCTGGCTGACGGCGTGGTTGAACTGACAAAAATGATGGCTGACGGCGTCCCCATCCGGGCCGCCGGCGGTCTGGAGGACGGCGGTTTCGGCACAAGCTATGAAAAAATTGCAAACGCCATCGAGGAAATTTACTCAGACGACGGTGTGATCGTGCTCATGGATATGGGGTCCGCCGTCATGACGGCGGAAATGGTGCTCGAGTCCATGCCGGAGCGGAAGCTCGTTCTGGCCGACTGCCCGCTGGTCGAGGGCGCAGTCGCTGCAACCGTCAGCGCCATCGCAGGCAGCAGCCTCGAGGAGATCATGGACGAACTTCCCGATGTGCGGGAACTGAAAAAGCTGTCGTAATAAAAAGAAGCAGCGTGAAATACGCATCTGTTTTGTAGGGGTCGATGCCCCCATGAGCAGGTGCATTCGGACTCGCCGAGGATTTTCAATAATCCGATACCCCCTTACTGCTGGGCGGACAGAACAGCGGACTTTCATTGTTTCACAAGGAGTCTCTATATGAAAGAATTTCAATACACCATTCAGGACCCCATGGGCTTTCATGCGCGTCCCGCGGGCGCGCTTGTGCGTGCAGCAAAGGCATATGCCAGCAAAGTTACGATCTCCTGCGGGGAAAAGTCCGCGCAGCTGACGCGGCTGATGGCTGTGATGGGGCTTGGCATCAAGCAGGGCCAGACCGTCACCGTCACCATCGACGGCCCGGACGAGGACAAGGCGTTTGCGGAATTGCAGGTGCAATTCCTCGAAAACGCCTGAGGACGCGGCCATGCAGGTATTCACCGGACTTCCCATCTCACAGGGTCTTGCCGTGGGGAAAATCATCTTTCTCGGCACGCAGGAAACTGTCGTCCGGCAGGCAGGCTCCCCACAGGAGGAGCAGGCGCGCTTCGCAGCCGCACAGCAGCAGGCCATAGACGCGCTCGGCGCGCTCTACGAAAAGGCCAAAGCAGAACTTGGCGAAAAGGACGCGGAGATTTTCTCTGTCCACCAGCTTATGGCTGAGGACGAGGACTTTACCGATCTCATTTCAGAGGCAATCGCAGACGGCGCGGAGGCGTCCGAGGCCGTCCGGCAGGCGGGAGAGCAGTGCGCAGCCATGTTTTCCGGCATGGACGACGATTATATGCGCGAACGCGCCGCCGATGTCCGGGACGTCGCTGCCCGCATCTGCCGCATGTTAAACGGCGAAGCGGAGCATAGTATTCCCGAACCCTGCCTCATTGCTGCCGAAGAACTCACGCCCAGTCAAACCGTGCAGTTTCCGCGCGGATTTGTGCGCGGCATGCTGACTGCGCGCGGCGCAGCGAACTCCCATACGGGCATTCTGGCGCGGACACTTGGCGTCCCGGCTGTTTCGCAACTGCCTGTGTCAGCTGAACTGCACGGACATACGGCAATTCTGGATGGCTTTGCGGGAACGCTGACGCTCGACCCGAACGAACAGATGCTGGCTGAAGCAACAGCGAAAATCGCTGCGCAACAGGCGCAGCGCGAAGCGCTCCGGCAGCTTGTCTCCGCTCCAAGTGTCACGCAGGATGGACATTCCATCCGGCTCTACGCCAATATCGCGGGCACGGACGATTTGCCGCTGCTGCAGGAGAGCGGCGCGGAGGGCGTAGGCCTGCTCAGAAGCGAATTTCTGTATCTGGGCCGCAGCACCTATCCGACTGAGGACGAACTGTTTGAAAGCTACAAAACAATCGTGCAGGCCATGGATGGCCGGGAAATTATCATCCGCACGCTGGACATCGGCGCGGACAAGCAGGCCGATTATTTTGATATGCCGCCGGAGGACAATCCCGCGCTCGGCCTGCGGGCGATCCGCCTGTGCCTGACGCGGCCCATCCTGTTCCAGACGCAGCTGTGCGCCATTCTGCGTGCGTCGCGCTACGGGAACGTCGGGGTCATGTTCCCGATGGTGACAGGCCCGGATGAACTGCACCGGCTGAAGCAGGCGCTGGCGGACGCGGAGGACGTACTCATTGCACGCGGGGAGCGCTTCGGCCCGTACCGCATCGGCGTAATGATCGAGACGCCTGCGGCCGTGTTTATGAGCGGCGAACTTGCAGGCGAGGTCGATTTTTTCTCCATCGGCACGAACGATCTGACGCAGTATCTGCTGGCTATGGACCGGCAGAACCCGAATCTGGCCCCATTCTGCGACCCGCATCACCCGGCCATTCTGCGCGCGATCCGTCATACTGTCGAATGCGCGCATCAGGCGAGGTGCAGCGTCGGGATCTGCGGCGAACTTGCCGCGGATGAAGACCTGACCGAAGCGTTTTTGCGCATGGGTGTGGACGAACTCTCCGTCGCGCCGGCCCGCATTCTTCCGCTGCGGCAGAAAATCCGCAGTTTGACACTCGGATGAGTTTGCCCGCAGAAAAATCAACGCCCCACTGCTCAAATGGCAGTGGGGCGTATTTATGCACAGCGTACAGCGATCAGATCGTCGGCTGGTTGGCAGCCTCAATGATCTTGACGAACTTCTCGGGGACGAGGGAAGCGCCGCCGATGAGGCCGCCGTCGATATCGGGCTGGGCCAGCAGGTCATAGGCGTTCTTTTCGTTCATGGAGCCGCCGTAGAGGATGGAAATCGCACGGGCGACCTTTGCGCCGTAAAGCTTGCGGATGACCGCACGGATGTGCTCACAGACCTCTTCGGCCTGCTCCGGCGTTGCGGTCTTGCCAGTGCCGATGGCCCAGATGGGCTCGTAGGCGATGATCATCTTGCGGATCTTGTCCTCGCCGATAGAGGCAAGGCCGGTCTTGATCTGCATGGTGATCCATTCCTCGGTGATGCCCGCCTCGCGCTGCTCAAGGCTTTCGCCGACGCACATGATGGGGATCAGGCCGTTTTCGAGGGCTGCAAGAACCTTCGCGTTGACATCCGCATTCGTCTCGCCCATGGCGCGGCGCTCGGAATGGCCGAGGATGACGTACTTGCAGCCGGCGTCGAGCAGCATGTTGGCCGCGATCTCGCCGGTGTAAGCGCCGGAAGCGTTGGCGTTGCAGTTTTCAGCGCCGATGCCGATACGCGTTTCCCGCATGGCGCGCACAGCTGCCGGAATGCAGACGGCAGGCACGCACAGCGCAACGTCGCACCAGCGGCCGCGCGGCATGATGGTCTTGAACTCGGTCATGAAGGCCTTCGTCTCGGTCGGGGTCTTGTTCATCTTCCAGTTGCCGGCGATGACAGTCTTGCGGTATTTTCTGTTCATGATGTGAAGTCTCCTATATCTAAATAAATCAAAATTACAGTTTGTCTGTTCCGTCTTGTAGGGGCCGACGATTCTGTCGGCCCGGAGAAGGGCTTGTTCGCCTCAAAGCCTCCTCTTGTCATGCCCGCATGATAAGGGGAGGTGGCATTTGCAAAGCAAATGCCGGAGGGGATTTGTTTCAAGTTTCAGAGGGTTTCCGAGGCTGGCGTAGGGGCGGACGCCTCTGTCCGCCCGATGAGCAGCCGTGAATTCTCGCAGTACTGCACTGCATAAGCTGATGGAATCCTGCGGTGTGGCTGATCTGCGTATGAGCGATTACGATATTCACCCCGAAGAATTTTCTCAGATGGCGAAAGATGCAAAGGCCACTATGGGTGGATTGTTCTTCTGTGACCGTTTTGAACTGTCTGACGAAGATGTGGTCGCAATTTATGAGAAATCTTACCGCTAGCGAAGTAAATATAATTGTTGAATGTGAAGACTTGAATAATCAGGGATTCTGCCGGCATCATAATGAACGCTTTTTAAATCGCACAGCTTTACACCAGAGCGAGCGTAAGATTCAAAGTCGATCAAGATGTTATCCAAGTAATCATTAATCGAAAGCATTTTACGCACCCCTCTTCGCTATAATCTTTGTTTCAGAAATGCCAAAAGCTGCATTTTCCAAAACGAAAATGCAGCTTGTAATTTGGTGCGGGCATGGGGACTCGAACCCCAACGGATTACTCCACGAGAACCTAAAGGTGACGTCACCTTCGTGAAAGATTTTTTATGATTTGATATAACTCTCTGATGAAGCAATCCTTCTGTTAGCCTGAACCGCACTCGGTAATTTGGAAAGCAGCAACTGTGCGGCAGTCTTGCTGTTTATAGAATTCACACACAAGCAAGTCTGAATTATGTGTGAATTTTTTGTTGCAATTATCTGCAATTCATGATAAAATTCAAGCACAGATAAAATATATTTGTGTGCGAATTTTAATTAAGAGGGTCGGTGATTGCATGGACAACCGGGAACTGGCGAAAGTGATTATTGTAAGCAGGGGTGGCGTTGCGAAATCTGCTGATTTTGTTGCCGCCGGAATCCGTGCAGTTGATGTCGTGAATATGTGCAACGCCGGTTACCTCGAACGAGTACGCCACGGCTATTACAGCCTCGCCGGGGAAAGTATTGTTTCTGAGGAGCAGCTTCTCGCAACGCTTGTTCCGCAGGGGATTGTGTGCGCAGAATCAGCCCTCTTCTACTATGGATACAGTGATTTCGCACCACGTAAATGGTCCATAGCGGTGCCTCGTACTATGTCCAGAGCAAAACTTGAAGTGGATGCGCTTGTTCTGCAGGCGTACTTTGTGCAGGACAACCTGTATGAACTGGGTAAAACCACAGGGCGCTTTCAGGGTGTTGAATTGCCTGTTTATGACCGGGAAAGAACTATTTGCGACTGCTTCAAATATCGTTCCCGGCTGGACAACGAAATGTTTTCCAAGGCGTTGAATGCTTACGCAAACGATACGAAGAAAAATCTGAACAACCTTTCTGCATACTCTAAAAAGCTGCGAGTTTATAAAAAAGTGACTGAACTGATGGAGGTGCTGCTCAATGCCTGATGTTGCGGCATCTGTACTGGCGAGATTGAAAAACAAAGCGAACGAAAGCGGAAGAACCTATCAACTTTGCCTGCAGCTTTTTTGCCAGGAGGAATTTCTGCGCCGATTGGAAGAATCCAAATATGCTGAAAATCTTGTACTTAAGGGCGGTTTGTTCATCTATACCATTACCGATTTTGACAGTCGTGTGACAATGGATATAGACTTTCCTCTTCGGAAAGTGCCAAACACACCGGAGCAGCTGAAAACTGTGCTGGAGGAAATTATTTCCGCTCCTACTGGAAATGATTTTGTGACTTATGAAATTAAAAGTGTTGCGCCGATTGCTGTAGCGAAAAAATACGCAGGAATCGGTGCATCCCTCGTGGCTCGGATCAAGAACACAAAAACACCGCTCAACATTGATTTTGGTGTAGGTGACGTTATCGTTCCAAAGCATGAAAAGAGGAAGATTCCTACGCAGCTTGAAGATTTTTCCGCTCCGGCGGTAAATACATACTCTCTTGAAACGACCATCGCAGAAAAAATCGATGCAATCCTCAATCTGATGGAATTCTCCAGCAGAATGAAGGACTATTACGATATTTATTATCTGGCAAATAAATTTGACTTTGACGGCGTGTTGCTGACCGAAGCCATGAAAAAGACCTTTGCCAACCGTGACCACAGTTTTACCGTGAAGCAATTCGAGCAGGTGATGGCTTTCAACAGCGATGAAGCAATGCAGAAAAAGTGGAAAGCATTCTGCCGCAAAACCGATATAAAAACCGACGATTACAGTACTGTGCTTAAAACGATCAACGAATTTCTTTTTGAGCCGTTTGTTGCAGCTGTGGAAGGCAGAAACTATGTGAAACGCTGGTCGGTGTCAGAAAACAAATGGAGCTGATGCCGAAAAGATAAAGAAAGGTATATTTCAATGGCCAAGAAGAAAGTGGAAGAAAAAATCAATCTGGACGCTATCCTGTTTAAATGCCGCGATATTCTGCGCAAGGCGCGCAACTCCGGATCGTTCTTTGAAAAACGCGATATGATGCTCACGCTGGTGTTTTTGCGTTTCATTGGTGAAAAATTTGAAGATGGCGTAGAGAACTTACGGCAGAATCTGATCAAAGAGGGACTTGACCCTGATGACGAAGCAATTAAAGCCGCGTTTTTGGATGACCCCACTTTTACGGACGGTACATATAACCTGCCTGTGGATGCGCGCTGGTCAACGATCATCCAGACGCCTGCACCTAAGCTGAATGTCGCCCTTGATACTGCTCTGCATAGCATTGCTGCCAGCAGCAAACAGTTGAAGGGGTGTTTTGTGGAGGGCACGTTTACCACACGCAATCTCGCTCCCAACGATATCAAACAGGTAGTCGATGAAGTCAATAAGATCAGTCACAGGGTCTTTGGCGAAGAGAAAGATCTGATCGGCCGCGTTTATGAGTACTTTCTGAAAGAATTCGCTGTCAACGCCACGAAAGAAGAGGGCGAATTCTACACCCCACACGATGTTGTGCAGCTGATCGCGACGATGATCGAGCCGTTTGACGGCACACTCTATGACCCCTGCTGCGGTTCTGGCGGTATGTTTGTCCAGAGTACCGATCTTATCCGGGAAAAGCGCGGCGATATCAGAAGGATCAATGTCTACGGTCAGGAAAAGGAAGCTGCAACCTACCGTCTGGCGAAGATGAACCTGGCCCTGCGCGGCATCAGCCATAATCTCGGCGAAGAAAGCGACTCCACTTTTACGCACGATCTGTTCAAAGGTCTTTACTTCGACTACATCATGGCCAATCCGCCCTTCAATCTGAAAGGCTGGTACGACGAGAATCTGAAAAACGATTCCCGCTGGGTGGATTACCAGACGCCGCCGGAGAGCAACGCCAACTATGCATGGATCCTCCACATTCTTTCCCATTTGAAAGCGCTCAAGGGTGTTGCAGGATTCCTGCTGGCCAATGGCGCTTTGGGCGACAGCGATACGCTTGAGATCCGAAAAAAGCTGATCCAGAATGATAAGGTCGAAGCCATTATCATTCTTCCGCGTGAGCTTTTTATCACCACGGATATCAGCGTCACCCTCTGGATCCTGAATCAGAATAAAAAGGGCGGGGCGTATCACAGCAGAATGCTGCGCAGCCGCGCGGGCGAAATCCTGTTCATGGATCTGCGCACGTGGACAGAAAATCCGGTTAAAAATGAGAGCAAAAAGAAAGTCCTTTTAAGCAGCGAACAGATTCAAAAAGCCGCCGACATTTATCACACATGGCAGTCCGAAGGAACCGACGGCGCAAATTATGCCGTACCGGAGCTTTACCGCAGCGTCAGTAAGGACGAAATTGAAAAGCAGGGCTGGAGTCTTGTCCCCAGCAAGTATATCGAGTTTATCGACCATGATCTGGAGATCGACTATGCCGCTGAAATGAGCCGTATTCAAAAAGAGATGCGCGAAGTTCTGAAGCAGGAAATGAAGTCCCAAAAGATGCTTGAAGATGCCTTCAGGGGGATTGGATATGGCATTGAATAACTATAAATTGGGCGATTTGCTGATGCGGAATTCAGAAGAAAACAAAGATTTAATATATGGCATTTCTGATGTCCGTGGAGTTCGCAATACTAAAGGAATTTCAAACACTAAAATTGATGTGTCAGGGCGCAATTTGAAAACGTTCCTCGTTGTAAGACCAGGTGGATTCATTTTTAACCACAGAGTACATGACAAATTGGGCCTTGGATACAATACATCCGATGAGACATATATTTTTACGAATGATTATGTGTCGTTCTATGTCAAGCCGGAAGTCAAAAACAGAATTCTGCTGCCAGACTATCTATATATGTGGTATCTGCGCCCCGAGTTTGATCGATATATGCTATTTAAAACATATGGAAGTGCCACACTATTCTTTAGCTGGGACAATATGTGTGAATTAGAAATTGAACTTCCCGATTTGCCGACACAGCAGAAATATGTCGATGTCTATAATGCAATGGTCGCCAATCAGCAGGCATACGAGCGCGGCTTGGAGGATTTGAAGCTCACTTGTGATGCGCTGATTGATAAAGTTAAGCATACCGCCATCAAAAAAGCAATTCGCGAATTGCTGGCAGAAGTCGATAATCGAAACGATAACGGAACAGCCACAAATGTGCAGGGTATCAATATAGAAAAACAATTTATGCCTTCTGTTGCGGATATAACCGGAGTTGATCTTAAAAAATACAAACTTGTGCAGAACGGACAGTTTGCATTTTCGGGTATGCAGACGGGACGAGATAAGTGCATCAGAATTGCGCTTTATAGAGAGGACAAGCCTATTATTATTTCCCCTGCGTATACAGTTTTTGAAACAAAAGATACAACGGTCTCTCCCGAATATATCATGATTTGGTTTTCTCGCATGGAAACTGACCGGCGCGGATGGTTTATGAGTGACTCCAGTATCCGTACAAATCTTGACCTCGACCGGTTCTATGAAATTGAAATCCCTGTTCCCGATGAGAAAATGCAAAAGGCAATTGTGGATATTTATACCGTGTACACTTTGCGCAGGAATACCAACGAGCAGCTAAAGAAGCAAATCAAGGACATCTGCCCAATTTTGATTCGGGGATCGCTGGAAGACGGAGGTGAACCCAATGGCGAACCTGCATAACTATCACGGACGCTACTGCGAGGCGGAATTTGAAAGCACATTTCTTTCCTATTTGGAGGAAGCGGGGTGGAGCTATCTGGCCGGAAGCAGCCTTCCGCGCAGTTCCATGCGGGACGTGTTATACACTGATGACATGGAGTTTTTCCTGAACAGAACCAACCCGGATCTGACCGCGGATGAGATTCAGCAGATCATGGACACCGTGCGCCTTGCGGGTTCGGAAAGTGATTTTGCCACACTGCATAAGGTGTACGACTGGATGGTGAACGGAATTCAGTTCACCCCGCAGGCGGCTCTTCCCAGAATGGTCAATTTGATTGAGTTTGAGGATCCGGAGAAAAATGTCTTCCGCGCGGTTAATCAGTTCACCGTGGAATACACCAACAACGGGCAGACGCAGACCCGCCGCCCGGATATTCTTCTTTTTGTCAACGGAATGCCGCTGTGCATCATCGAGCTGAAGAACCCGGCGGATAAAAACGCGACGATTTACGATGCATGGGAACAGATCAATATCCGCTATTGGCGCGATATTCCGCATCTGCTGCATTATTGCCCGCTGGCCTGCATTTCCGATGGTGTGAAAACGCGGCTCGGCACTGTCCGCGCACCCTATGAACACTTTTACGCGTGGCGCCGTGTGAATGACGGCGATGAAGTGTCACTTTTGCCGTTCGACGAGGTGCAGACCATGATACGGGGCGTGTACAGCCCGGCACGGTTTCTTGAGATTTTCCGCGACTACATTTACTTCCAGGACAGAGCGTTCGACAGCGAGGAGCGGGAGATCGTCTGCCGCTATCCGCAGTTCTTTGCTGCTCGCCTGCTGAAGCAGAGCATCATTCGATCTGTCGTAGAGAAAAGCGGCAAGGGCGGCACCTATTTCGGCGCCACAGGCTGCGGAAAGACCTACACGATGGCGTTCCTTGCCCGACAGCTCGCTCTGCGGTGTACCGGCATAAAGGAAATCGGCTCTCCGACGATCATTATGATCGTTGACCGCGACGATCTTCAGAAACAGGGATCGAAACTATTTACCAAGAGCAAGGATTTTTTGAATCTTGGTGAGGTACAGGTTGTCCGAAGCCGTAATGCCCTGCGGCAGGAGCTTGGTATGCGGGAAAGCGGCGGCTTTTATATCTGCACGATCCAAAAATTCTGTGACCGTGAAGATGACAAAATCGGACTGATCAACAACCGTGCCAATATCATTTGTTTCTCTGACGAGGCACACAGAACACAGCTCGAACACGCAAACCGGATCAGGTTCAGCAAGGATACGGATGAAAATATGAAGGCGATGGTATCCAAGCCGTATGCAAAGGTTTTGAAAGAGGCATTCCCACACGCAACCTTCGTCGGCTTTACGGGCACACCCATCGACCAGACCTATCAAACCTTCGGCGCGGAGATCGACCGTTATACGATGGATCAGGCTGTGGCCGACGGTATCACTGTGTCCATCAAATATCATCCTAGGATCGCCAAGGTCTTGCTTGATCAGGAAAAGGTCGAGCAAATCGAAGCGTACTACCAGAGATGCTTTGACGATGGCGCAACGGCAGAGGATATTGAGACCAGCAAAACGGCCATGAGCTCCATGGAGATCATTCTGGGAGAGCCTTCCCGGTTGGAGCGCCTTGCCGTTGATATTCATGACCACTACGTTTCTGCCTGCGCCAACGACCCGGATAGAGTGCAAAAAGCGATGATCGTATGCTCCAACAGAAAAATCGCCTATGATCTGCTGCAAAAGTTCAAGGAACACTATCCGGAATGGTTTGAGAAAAAGAAGGTGCCCGATGGCAGTTCAGCTTCCGAAGAAGAATTGCGCGAGTTAAAACCGATGCCATTTATTGCGATGGTGGCAAGCGTCGCCAGCAACGATGCGTCGGGTATGTACAAGTATCTCGGCGGCGCTGCGAACAGCAAACGGTCCGAGGAACTGGACGCCGCGTTCAAGCAGGATAAGTCCAATTTCCGCATTGCCATCGTCGTTGATATGTGGATCACAGGCTTTGACGTGCCTTCTCTGACTTATATGTATAATGATAAGCCGCTGAAAAGGCATCTGCTGATCCAAACCATCAGCCGGGTCAACAGAAAATATCCCGGCAAAGATTATGGCTTTATCATCGATTATATTGGAATCCGTGACAATATGCGCGAGGCTCTGAAAATATACGGCGGCGATCACTCTATTGCACCTACGGCAGACGACGTGCAGCAGGCCACCGATGTGTTCAGAGAAGAACTTTCGATCCTGAAGGATCTCTTTTCGGGGTATGATCTGACTCCGTTCCTCAACCCGGCTGGAGATCCTGCCCTGCGGTACAGACTTTTAGCAAAAGCCGCCGAGTATGTTTTTGTTTCCGCACAGGAATTGCAAACAGAAATCAAGGGCGGCAAAGATGTCAGGAAAGTCTCGTTCAAAACATATTTCCTGAAAACTGTCAAGAGAATGCGGGCAGCGCATGATATCTGTCAGCCGTCCGGTGAACTGGATGAAGAGGAATCTGCTCTCGCGCAGTGCTTCATGGCCATTGCAGGATTTGTGCGCAAAATGAATGGCACCGATACTGAAGTCGATACCGATACCATGAACCGCCATGTGGCGAAGATGGTCGAGGAAGCACTAAAGTATACCGAGGTCGAAAGCGTTCTGGAGGATGGAGAACAGGAGGATATTTTCAGCCCTGAATATTATGAGAAGCTGTCTGATGTGAAAATGCCCGCATCCAAGCTGGAGCTGCTGGTAAAAATGCTTCGCAAGCAGATCATGGAATACGGCAAAACAAATCAGATGGCCGCAAAGAAGTATCAGGAAATGCTTGAGGAAACCATCAAACAGTATCATGAACGCAGAAAACATCTTACTGCAGAGGAAGCCGGCGAAGCCCAAGAGCAAACTTCTGAGGAAATTATCAGAAATGCTACAGAACAGGCCTTACGCATTATGCGTGAAATGAATGCGGACCGCGAAAGCTTCCGGAAGATTGGTCTCACTTTTGAGGAGAAGGCATTCTATGATATTTTGATGGCGCTGCGCGACGAGTACAATTTTGAATACGGCAAAGACAAAATTGTCGACGGTATTTCTGTAAATGAGAAGTGCAGCTCTCTGGCTAGGAAAATCAAAGAAATCATTGATGCAAAATCTTCGTTTGCAGACTGGCTCAACAATCAGAATGTTCGCGACCAGCTTAAATTTGACATCAAAGTTTGCCTGATCAAGAATGGGTATCCTCCGCAGTACAGCCCCGAGGTTTTCCGAAAAGTTATGGAGCAGGTTGAGAACATCGAGGAGCATTCATCGATATCCGGAATGTAAATAGTTATGCAAAAATCCCCCCACGCTGTTTGTGCTTCAGCGCGGGGGATTTCCTATATTGACATTACCGTTTTAGCCACTGTGCAAATTCCCCCTGTGAGATCTTGCCGTTCTCACATTTCTCCTTTTCCTTCTGCGCTTCCTTGCTCCACGCGGAGAAATCAGCCTGCGAAATTTTGCCCGCACGGATCCATGCGAAGCGGCGCTTGTACTCGCGGCGGTAGATTTTCAGCAGTTCGTCCTGCGCATGGCTTTGCACATACTGCCGCATCGCGCCGACCTCTTTGCAGGTGCGGCCGCGGCTGTCGAACACGCGGCTGCAATATTCTGTGCTGCCGTGAACGGTGAGCGCAAAATATTTGCCGCAGTTTTTGCAGGTGCGCATCGCAATCCTTTGCCGGATACACTCGCGCAGAGAAAAGTCGATCAGGTCGTACATATTTTGTGGATATAGCACCTCAGCGAACTGTTTCTCCTCTACAAACTCGAACGAAATCTTCATTGGCTGGAAATCAAATTTCTGCAAAGACGGAGCCTGTTCATACGCTTGCACCCGCACGGAAAAATCCACGTCAGTGATACCTGCGTCCAGCACCGTCTGGAACAGGCGCAGAATTTGCTGCTGCATGGTCGCAAGGTTGCTTGGGACGTGCGCCAATTCCTTGTGCGGCAACAGCTTCGTCGGATTTTTGCAATCCGGTGTCGCCTGTTTTAATCTATTGCTCCAATCCAGCCACAGGTAGAAGAAATAAGGATGCTCGTCCTTAAAATCGTCCAGAAGCTTTTGCACCGGCTTCAGGCATTTTGCATCGCGCGACTGATAAAACTCCATCAATGCGCGGTCAGCTTCATGGAAACGCGGCTCCCACGAATTGATATCATAATACACGAACGACAGCAGGCTGTCCGGAAACGGGCGGTCTGCTATTTTTACGACATACTCGGCGTTGCCTTCTTTGCACTCCAATGTTTCTGCACTGTCCAGAAGATAAAATTTGCATTGAAAATCAGACATGACTGCACCTCAAAATAGATTTATAGAAATTTATATTATAAATTAGTCTTGACAATAGTTTGGGATTATGTTAGTCTAAAAATAGAAAACAAATCTATTGACTAATTATAAGTCTAAATCATGAGACACAGAATGTCAATAGCAAACGGAAAGGAAGTGAGAAAATGACCAAACTGGAAACCATCACAGCAGAAGATCTGCAAAACAGGACATATGAACCGACGCACTTTCTGGTAGATGAGCTTATTCCAGAGGGCTTGCACATCCTCGCGGGCGCACCGAAGATCGGCAAGTCTTGGCTGGCCTTGTGGCTTTGCTTGTGCGTTGCACAAGGGCAGGCGCTCTGGAATTTCGCAACAACGCAGGGCGAAGCACTGTATCTCAGTCTCGAAGATTCGTTCCAGCGCATCCAGACACGACTCTTTGACCTGACGGAAGATGCCCCGCCGACGCTGCACTTTGCGATCATGGCTGACACGCTCAAGCACGGGTTGGAACAACAGATCGAGCAGTTCTTGACAGATCATCCTGACACAAAGCTCGTTGTCATCGATACTTTGCAGCGTGTGCGCAGCGCGGGCAGTGACAGCAATTTGTATGCAAATGACTATCAGGACATCGGACTTTTGAAACGGCTTGCAGACAGGCGGCACATTGCAATTCTCTTGATTCACCATCTGCGGAAGCTCCACGACGACGATCCGATGAACATGATTTCAGGCTCGACGGGATTAAGCGGCGCGGCAGATTCGACCTTTGTTCTCCAGAAAAACTCTCGTCTTGCCAACATTGCCTCCCTGCATTGCACCGGGCGCGACATCCCAGATCGCATATTAAAACTCGAATTTGGTGAGGAAGATCACATCTGGAAACTGCTTGAGGACAGCAAACCTTGCGGCGGCGCTTCTAAGATTTCAACGCTTCAACTCGTACATCTTTTCTCTGCTTTGCTCCGTGCCGATTCTACATATCTCGGCTCACCATCGGCACTGTCCGCAAAGATCGACCCTGACGGCAGCTTTGGCATCACGCCGAAAAAGATCACCCGGCTGGTGCGGGAAAGCGTTGCGGCTCTAAGGGAAAACGGGATTCTGGCAGATACCTACCGTAGCAACGGCAAACGGTGGATTTCCCTCAAGCGTGCCGAAAGTGCCGATTTTCCGCCCGTGAAAACAATCGGCACGATCGACCCTGCGGGTGTGCCGAGCGCCTGCACCGCGCCGTAAGGCGCGTGTCACCGCTGTGTGCGGCTTTCTGCCCCGACAGCGAGTGTGTGCGCGGCGCAACGGGAAAAGCCAACGTTGCGCCGACGTGCGGGTAACGCCGAAAAACGCGGGTTCAAAGCGCAGAGAAGCCCCGCCGCGGCGGGAAAAATCCTCCCGTTCGGGAGGAGCCAGCATCGCATTTGGCTAGTCGCCGGCGCACCGGCTCCCTGCCAAATGCCTCAAATCGGGCAGAAGCCCGTGCCCACTTCAATGAAAACGGAGGAAACATGAAAAAAGACAAGCAATTCAGCATTCGGATCTCGGAACAGGATTTAGAGACAATCCGCCGAAAAGCAGCACAAGCCCATATGAGTCAGAGCGATTATGTGACGGCCTGTTGTCTCGGAAAACGCATCGTGATTCTTGACGGACTCAGGGAAGTCCTGCGGCAGCAAAAAGCCATTGGAAACAACCTCAACCAGCTGACTGTGCTGGCGAACATGGGGAAAGTCCAGTTCGCCAATCTGGATTCTGCCGCGCACGAGTTCGCAAAAATCAATACCGCTCTGCGGGAAATGCAGGAAGGGGGTGCAGTCAAATCGCAATCGTCCATTTCGTGAACTACAAAAAGGGTACGCAGACGCGCGGCTGCATGAAAAGTGTCATGCGCTATGTTTCTCAACTCAGCAAGACGCTCTGGGATGGGCAGCAGCTTGTCAGCGGTATTGACTGTCAGCCGGAAACCGCATTCGACGAATTCCTGAGTACGAAACTGCTGCACCACAAGGACGGCGGTGTGATGTTCTATCACATGGTGCAGAGCTTCCCGAAGGGCGCAGATGTTGACCCGCGCACGGCGCACGAAGCCGCACGGCGGCTGGCAGAATACTTCGAGGGCTGTGAAGTTTTGGTCTGCACCCACGTTGACCGCGAACACATTCACTCCCACTGTATCATCAACAGCGTCAATTTTGAAACCGGTAAAAAAGTACATATGGCGGATGCGCAGATTCAGGCGCTGCGCGTTTGCAATGACCAGATCTGCGAAGAATTGGGGCTGCCGAAATTCCAGAGAGATGAGCAGCGGCAGTCGCGTGGAATGTCCAATGCGGAATACTACACGGCGCTCAAGGGCGAGAGCTGGAAGTTTGAGCTGATGCGCGTGATCGACGAGTGTATGCGCTGTGCCGGAAATCGTGAAGAATTTCTGATCTTGCTCCGCTCTGAGGGTTACGACGCCACGTGGACGGACAGCCGCAAGAACATCACCTACACCACACCGGAGGGGCGCAAATGCCGGGACAGCAAGCTGCACATGGAGAAATACTTAAAAGAAAATATGGAGGCGGAATTTGGATACAGAACGGAGAATGACAACACAGGAAATGTTGGCGCAGCACAAAAAGCTGATGGACGAGGCGCAACGGATGGAACCCAGCGTGATAGTCACGGAGCGGAACTGGAGCGCGCTGCTCGAAATGCAGGACAGGCTGTTCCGGCAGCAGATGCAGTTAGACACGGACCTGAAGATGCTTCTGACGAAAGCAGAAGCGCAGGAATCTCTGATCAAGATGCAAACGAGCGCAGAAAATTTCGAGAAACAGGCTGGGAGCCTGAACGAGAGGTATTCTTCCAACTGCAAGGCGCTGACAGAGAATACGAAGCTCTCCCTGACCGCGATCCTGAACGATACGAAGAAGCAGCTTTCGAATACGGTGCAGGAGACGCGGAAGAAAATCCGGACGTGCGCGTGGATCTCGATTACAGCGGTGATCTTGTGCGCGGCGCTGTGCGCCTTGGCCGTGCTGTGGAGCAGATGACGGACGATGTTCCACAACGTGATGCATCCACCATGCCGCCGCACATCGACAGCAAGCGCCGCAAGAAGCTCCGGCAAAGGAAAACCGCCCTCGGTCACGCCGAGGACGATCATGAAGATTGGGATATGAAACAGGAACTATGAAAGGAACGCCTATGGCAAGAAAACGAAAAGAAAACATTTCGGAGGTCATGTTCAGCTACGTCGGTACGGATGAGCAGTTCGATGAATTTCTGAAAATGCTGGTGCATGACTACCTCTCGGTAGACCAGCCATATACAAAGTCGCAGGAGGATTTTGTTGATCATGTAGATTCCTGCTGCGCATGACGGATTGTTCTAGCTATTCGAAAAACAGTGTGCTATGGTGTGTGCTGCAATCGGCACACGCCATAGCGGAAAGGATAAACCATGAAGGTCTGGCTGTATTACCGCCTGAGCCGGGACGAGGACGATGAACTGAACTCCCTGAGGAATCAGCGGAAAATCATTTACGAATATGCCGTTACAAATGGACATGAAGTTGTTGGCGAGTCCTTTGACGATAACGTCAGCGGTATGCACTTCAACCGCGAGGGCATCGATAAAATCTATGAAGTGGTCGAAGCAGGCAAGATTGAAGCCATCATTGTCAAAGACCTATCCCGTCTGGGGCGACACCGAACGCAGACTGCCCTGTTTATCGACTACCTGCGGGAACACGACGTCCGCGTCCTCTCGGCAACGGAAAATATCGATACGTTCAACGAAAACGACGATCTCATCATTGGCTTCAAGGGCTTGGTTAATGACTTCTATGCCCGCGACGGCAGCCGCCGTGTGCGGACCGGCTACCGGCAAAAGCAAAAGGAAGGGATCGTGACCATCCCGCCCTTCGGCTACTTCAAGGACAAGAACACAAAGAAAGTTGTCATCGTGGAGGAAGCGGCCGAAACAGTCCGACTGATCTTCTCCGCCTACGTCGGCGGCAGCGGCATGAAGACCATCGCCCGCACACTGAATGAGCAGAGAAGAAAAACACCTGCGTTCATGCAGCTGGAACTGCTGAACAAGAGTCTGCCCAACACGCAGGACGTCATTCTCAAGAAGTATCTCTGGGACGCGACTATGATAGCGCGCATTCTCAGGGACGAGAGTTATGTAGGCACGCTCATCTGTCACAAAAGTGAGCGGAACAAAATCAACAAAACTTTCCGCTTCACAGAGCCGGAAGAACAGTTTCGTCACGAGAATTACCTCCCGCCGATCATCACGCCGGAGCTGTGGGAGCAGACGCAGATGATGCTGTCAGAGCGGAAACGGCTGAACGTGCGCGCTGCGCCCTCGCAGGAGATCCTGCGCTACAGTGGACTTCTCCGCTGCGAGGACTGCGGCCGGGTCATGTTCGGCAGGCGCATCCATCTGAAAAGCGGCGAACGGGTCACCTATGTTTGCAGCACCTACAACCGCTTCGGGAAGGAGCATTGCTCCCAGCACCAGATCGACGAAGCGGTACTGGATAGGCTGATTATGGACGAACTCAAAAATACCAAGGTGCTGTATCAGCAGAACTGGGATGCACTGGAGCAGCTGATCGCACAGTGGACACCAAAGGCAGAACTGACCGGTGCGCAGATTGTCAAGTTAGAAAAGCGAATTCGATGCCTGGAGGATGAAACGGAGGCAATTTTAATGGAGCGGATACGAGATCGGGCGAACGCTGAACGCTATGACCGCATGATCCAAAAACGTGAAGAAGAAATCGCTGCGGCAAAAAAGCAGATCGAAGAACTGCAAAATATCTCCGCTGTCCTGCGGGAGCGGCAAACGAAGCTCAAACGGGATATCAGCATGATCGACGACATTCTCACTGAGGGTGCTATGACGGAAGCGCACCTTCGGATGCTGGTCGAAAAGATCTATGTGCAGGAGACGGACGGGAAGCTCAGCCTGGACATTCAGCTCAAAGCACCGTTCCGCACACATCTGGATGTCTATGAAAATGGGACGCTCACGGAGCGATACGGTGCGCTGGATTTTGACTGGGATCGGCTGGCGCGGCTGCTCTATGGAGACGGAATCGCGGGGTAAAAGGTTATGGCAATGCGGGTTTGGCTTTACGCGCGGCTGTCCAACGACGATGATCCGGCACAGAATTCCCTGCAAAATCAACAGGCGATCTGCTGTGCCTTTGCGGAAAAGCAAGGCTGGACGATCGCCGGCAGTTCTTCTGACGATAATATCAGCGGCATGAATTTCAGCCGCCGTGGGCTGGATACGCTCACAGCGGCGCTTCAGGTGAAACAGATCGATGCAGTCCTTGTGAAAGACCTGTCTAGGCTGGGCCGTCACCGAACCCAAACCGCATTGTTCATCGACTACCTGAGGCAGCAGCAAGTGCGGGTCATCTCCGTGACAGAGGGCGTAGATACCTTCTGTGAAGAAGATGATCTTATGATTGGTGTCCGAGGTCTAATGAATGATTATTACGCCAAGGACATCGGAAAGAAAATCCGCGCAGGCTACCGGCAGAAGCAGAAAGAGGGACTGGTGATCACGCCGCCCTTCGGATACTGGAAAGACAAAAATACGAATCAGGTTGTGGTGCATCAGGACGCAGCGGAGACGGTACAACTTATCTACGCTCTGTACTTGCAGGGCTGCGGACAGAAGGAAATCGCCCGCAAGCTCAACAGTCTCGGACGCAAAACGCCCGCGCAGATCAGGACGGAGCGACTTGGTTACGACAGCCAGAAGCCGCACAAGACCCGTGACGGTCAGTTCCTATGGACATATGCCAGTGTGAAAAACGTGCTGGCGGAGGAAGCCTATACTGGCGTGCTGGTCAATCACCGCAGAGAATACCTCGGCGGCAAAGCGCGAGCCGTCAACGAAACAGACTGGCTTCGCCACGAGAATTTTTATCCGGTTATCATTGAGAAAGCAACTTGGCAGCAGGTTCAGATACGGCTGAAGCAGCAGGCGCGTCCGGCGGTCAATAATCGCACTAAGCATCGCTATGCTGGACTGCTGGTCTGTCAGGAATGCGGGAACGTGTTCAGCCCCATGATCCGTTGCTGGAACGGCTGCTGCCGTGTGGAATATATCTGCCGGGGCTACCAGCGGAACGGGAAAGGCTATTGCAGCGCTCACCGCATTCATGAAGAAGTTCTGGATAAAGCCGTCTGGGATGATACAGAAAAGATGCGGGAACAGTATGCAGCGGAACTAAAAAAGGTCACACAGTTGCAAAAACAGTGGGCGTTGAGGAAACCAGTCCTCGATGCCCACATTTTGTCGTTGCAGGTGAAAATACAGGAACTGGAACAGGAGATTGATACAATTGTGATGGAGAAATTGAACAATTAAACGATAGTCGGAGGAACCCTAAAGCCCATATCCCCAATTCTAAGCACGCGATTAAAATAAAATAGGGAAAGAGTACTTTGAGGGATATCTTTGATGCGATTGTACTGCGTCAAATCCCACCCGTTGATTTTTGCGCGTTCTGCGTAGCGTTCGCACGCACCAATGACGCTGTTTGCGGCGTGTTTTTTACTAATGCCCTTTTCAAGATATAACTTTGATGCATCAGCAACGGAACGCCAAATAATTCCATAAATTTGTGAGACAGAAAAATCATTCAAAATGATTTCAAATGTTTTGTAGGTTTTCTCTCCTGGTGTAAATTCAAAATTGACTTTATCCAATTGATACTGCAAGTACTCTATACATTCAGCAACCGCAATCTCTTTCCAAAGCTCAAGCGCTTCATCAGCATAATCTGCTGAATAATAACTGGGATTCAATATCTCAGTAAACAAATCTTGCTTGTTCTTGGGAAATACCAAGTTCAAGAAATAGGTCACTTTATAGGTGTAGAATGTATTTGGGAAATCCTCACTGTCCGTGGGAAATGCTTCAAGAGGAGATTGTGGGCTGACAGCGATAATTTGCGTATGGATCAAATCAGAATATATCTTAGTTCTTAGGTCATCTGTAGGTGCTAAAATCACTTCAGCTCCAGAATATGGCGCAATTTCATAGAGATTTTCTTTTAGCAATGCTCTGCACAGAGTTCCTAAGAACACTTTGTTTCGAAATGAGAGGCTGGAGAAATCAACAGGTGTTCGAGGTCTTGAGTATACTTCCTGAATTTGTTTTAATTGCTCAATGCGAAGAAGCTGTTCTTCTTCCAGACAGTTTTTACATCTGCAATGTGCTTGAAAAGGTTTGTGCCCGCAAATTGGACAATATAAATCCCTCTCATATTTAGGGAAATCCTTCGTTGCTTTAGAAGGGCGATTGATTACTAAGAATTCATCGCAATACTCACAAGAGTAATTGGGGTAGACTTCAGGAGGGAAAAGCTTATATAATTCTGCGGCACGAACAGAGAGCTTGTACTCTTTAATTAACCTTGACGCGGCTTCGCCATTATAATAACGTTGCATTAAGGCCTCAATTTCTTCAGAGGATAGGTGACCTAAATCCTTTTGCATCAATGTTCACACCCCTTTCGCTTTTTTATTTTACACTATATCTCACGATTTGACAACGAAACAATAAAACTAAACGCTGTTGGGATAAACCAACAGCGTTAATGGTACGGGTAGTGGGGCTCGAACCCACACGCCTCACGGCAGAAGAACCTAAGGGGTATGTCACCTTAGTGAAAGATTTTCAGGGCCCTCCATATCATAAGGGAAGGACATCTTTACCAACGCTTCAAAAGATATTTCGGTCGTGACCAGCCGAACATCTGCTATATCGTAGCACACTCTGCCGGAAAAGTATAGCATGATTATAGCTTTACGGGAGGAAATTTCTGCTGCTGCATGACACGGTTGGTAATGTGAGTATGATGCATTATAAATCTGAATGTGATCCTAAAGTCCGAGGTCGCTGCCCTGCATTTCATTCATCTTTTTCGCGTAAGCGACTGCGATGCAAATAGTATTCTTCCCCTAATCCTTCGGCTCTAAAATATGCACGAGCATAGTCCAGCAGTTTTTGCTTGGCATTTAGAAACCAACGATTTTCCGGTTCGATTTGCAAGACATACTGCACACTTCCTATTAGGTGTGTCATATATGTAGGGCAGCGAATTGGTTGACCGTCTTCGAGAAAATTCAACCGATTACCGTGTACGATGCTGTCCTCTATGCCAAACTTCAAAGTATAGTAAATTTCCTGCCGCAGGTTTCGTTTATAGCTGCCGGGGATGGAGAGCTTTTCATTGACAACCAAGCCTGTTACTGTCTGCCGGTCAGCATTGCTGATGAAATGTGTTTTCGCTTCATTCAATTCAAAGCCCATCTCAAACAACATTTTTTTGACTTTTTGATAGACTCCGTAAAGCGGACGGTCGGAGGAAAAGGTCATATCATCGCAATAGCGAGTATAGGTGATTTGGCGTTGGTTACACCAGTGACCGATCTGGTCATCAAAACGACGCATGACGATATTGGAGAGCACAGGAGATGTTGGTGAGCCTTGTGGAAGAGCATCATTTTTGCAGCACAGAGAAGTCAGCAGAAAGCCGACCTGCTTCGATACATAGCGGGTGTTGAAAGCTGCGCAGAGGACTTGCTCAAAAGAGATGCTTCCGAAAAAATCGGTAATATCCAGTTTTAGAAGGTTCTTTTTCCCAATGTGTGGCTCTGCATTTTTGCGAGTAGAGCTTCCTTTTTGATAAGCAGTTGCAAATTTTGAAACAGGGAGCTGTGAAAGAATTCTATCCTTGATTGGGCCCAAACAAAATTGAAGTCTGATACTTGGTATGTATAGGCTGCGATAAGTACCATCTTTTTTGGGGAGAAATGCCTTTTTATACTCTTTTTGAATGTGATTGACAATATGGTTTAATTCACCACAGCTTATGCCTAAGAAACCGGCCAGCTGCTCGGCATCATAAAGAAATGGCATATTGGGGTGGACAGAATGGTAATCCAAAACCATATTTGCTGCTTCTAACGGTCCGAACTTCTTCACAAAAGCCGCATCGCACGGCTCAAAGGTCACACAGCTTCCTTCTATTTTCATGTGTAGCGTCCTCCCAAAAATCAGCCCTTTGCAGTACAAAATGGTCTGATTAAGCGGAGGCGAATCGAGAATCATGAAGTGATTGGCTATTCGCCGGAGCGTATCAGATTTGGGCATCGCTATGCGATGCGGATAACCTTGAAATCCAGAACAGCGACTCGCTGTCCCTCCTAAAGAAATTGGCTTTAGGTTGTACGCTACTGCAAAGGGCTGATTTTATTAATATGATAAGTCCATAAAGTAGAAACTGTCAAGGTGCTCTGCGATTTTAGAAAGTAACTCGTAACTTTGTGCAGAACATATTCTGTGTGCGAACCAATAACCGTACTTCAGTTCCCCGAAAAGTTTTTTCACGTCGAGAACCGTGCCAGATCAATGTTGGTGGCCCATTCAGCTTTTTCAGCAGCTTATTTGCCTGTGCAGAAGTGTATTTCATAGTTGCTCATCCTTTCTTTGCGCCGCGTCCCGACACCATTCGTACGATTTCTGTTCTGCTGATAGAATAGCACAGCACCCTGTACAAATGTCCGTACAGGGTTCCGCGCGATTACTCTGTTTTATTGAGCAAATCATTTTCGAATTTTTGTATTTCTCGCCAATTTGTATTCAAGTATCTATAGATTTCTTCTTTATAGTTTTCGCTGTTTGGCTCGGACTCGATTGTATGACGCGGCCAATTCTGAATGCGTTTCCAGCGCCAATCTTCCTTTTTGTCGGGACGATTCAGCGCCTGACTGACGCGGTCACAAGCCGTGCGCTGCGCGTCTGTCAGATTGTCGCTGCACAATGAGAGCGCGATTTTAAAATAATTTTCGCGTTTAATGATTTCGTAAAATGCCATATCCGTTGTTTTCCAGCCACTGATGGGTTTTGTATGCTGGGGAAACAGTTTTCGGATGGTCTCGGTCGTAAATCTGGTATATGTATTATTGGACCACTGAGGACTGAAAATCAACTCGCCTTGTTCGCTTTTTTCTCTACACCAATCTTCCGCTACTTCACAGATTGGGTTGAGCGAGGTTTTGCAGTTTTCATAAATGGTATCGAGCACTTCTTTGTGTCTGTCATAAAAGTCCTGACACAGCTTTTTAATGTTATCGTCCCCCACGATGTGCCTCCTGACAGCTACTGTATAATGATCCAACAGCATATTTACTTCCGGCAAAAGAGCACTACCGCCTTTCGCACTTTCGATTGCGTCTAAAATATCTGCATAGCTGACTGGCTGCCAGTATTGCTGGTCATCTGCCGATAACGGAGCAATTCCATCCGGAGATAGAAATGCAAACGACATGGTGTAACCGGGGTATTCTTCTAATAACATGTCCCGATAACGGCGAAGCTGATCATCGTGTTCTCCAGAGAACACTTTATTTTCGACACACAGCAAGTATTTTCCTTTCTGGCATAAAACCAACAAGTCAATGTGCTGCCACTCACGCCTCACAATACAGACTGTCACATTTTCGGGGACCACTTCTCTTTGCCCTAACTTTGAGACAAACTCCCGCAAAAACTTATCTCCCATTCCATGATTGCCGTTGGGATCAAGAAGCCATGCCAAGAAATTACTGTGGCGGATCTCGGCATTTGTAATACCCAAGACCTCAAAAATGTTCAGCGTTTGCATCTTCTGAGACAGCTGTTGGAACGATGTATCAGCTTCCAATTTATGAAGGGTTTCTTCGGAAATGAGATTTCCCATATTAGCGTTCTCCCGTGCTATACCAGTTTTGCCCAATGCTCTCAATGATCTCCTGCCGCAGCCAAGCGGGCTCTGCCACCTCTACAAAGGAGAGGTATTGCAGTGCCCAAAAGCGCACACCGCGCGGCGGGGTGGTCAGTACGGCGGTAAAGGTCTGCTCGTCCCGCTCAAAAACCTGTATGTCCGTACCAAAGCGGTCCAGCACATCGTCCAGCACGGCGCGGTCGCAGTTCAGCACGACACGTTCCGGCGCACCCACGAAGGCGTACACCGCGTCCTGTGCCTCCTGCTTCTGCGCCGGTGTCTCACTGCGTGGTTCGCCCAAAATACGTATATCCGCCATGCGGTCAATGCGGTACAACCGCGTGTGCGGATCGTGGTCGGGGACGCAGATAAGGTAATAGTGTTCGTTGGTGTACACCATCTCATAGGGGCTGAGAGTGTAGGTCGCCGTAGGATGCTGCCGTTTGTCATATCCGTAGTGCAAGTAATCCAAGGTCACTTTCTTCTTGCGTGTAATGGCCTCATCCAACTGCTCAATATTCCAAAAAACCTGCCGGTTACCGGTCTTATGTCCCTGCCGGGCGACGGTCAGATGGCGATACTTTTTCCGCTGGTGGACACTGAGCTGCTTTTGCAGTTTTTGGACAAGCTGCTCAGTCTGCTTTGCCGGGATGAACGGGAAAGAATATACCGCATCGGTCAGCAGCAGGACTTCCGACTGCTCCAATTCCCGTTCCCGTAAGTAATAGCCCACGCCGTTATCCTCGTAAAGGGAGATGTCGTAACCGAGCTCGATCAAAAGAGCAACAGCCCCGTATACAGTGCGGCGGTCGATTTTGATACCGTAGAGGGACTGCATCTTTGCAATGATCTCCCGCATGGGCAGAATATGTTCCGCATCGGAATACTCCTTTAGAACCTCCAAAAGGCAGATGGCATTGGCTTTTTCCGTCAGCATAATGCAGTCCCTCCGTGTCGTTTTACTTCAGTACCGGCCACTTAGCCCAATTAGAGCAGGAAGAACTGCAAAACTTTGTACTGCCCCGATTGGAACCGTTTGGAATTTGGCACTTGGCGCTATTGCTGGTCGGCTCCGAAGAGTTTCCGGAATTCACCAGATTTCGGCTTCCGGTCCAATAGGCGCAAGTGGCACAGACCTTGTTTGTTTTGGAATAATGCATAAAGACATCTCCTCTCATAGTATAGCATCGGTTTCGATGTCTGCATAGATGTTACCATAAGGGGGTGTACAAAAGTCTGTATTGCTGTTCTGTCTATATAGAGATGTTATCTATATCTGAGGTGGCTTCGTTCAGCACGCCATAGACCTCCGCCAAGGCGTGGACATACTGCGGAAAATTGCGCCGCAGCTCACTGTCCTCCCCCGGCGGCGGGACCGGCCTCCGCAGCATGCGATGAACAGTCCTCCATACCTGAAGCATGCTGCCGGGATAGGATTCTCTCAGCTTCTCAATCGCGCGGTTCTTTGCCTTCTCCGCGGCGGACTCCTTCATCATGTGATACATCCCGATCTCTTTCAAAGTTGCTTCCGGGTATCCGAACACGCCGCAGGTCTTGCCGAGAATATCTCTATCCTTCTTCGGCAGGGTGTCGAACAGCTCCCGGAGGAGTTCGATGCAGACCTTGCGGTACACGGCCTGCTCCGCCGAAACGGAGAGCATCCCCGGCATCAGCCGCTCGTAGGGATCGCCGTCATAGCCCTCCGGAACAAGATCATGCACACCGAGGAAATGGGTGTTGTAGCGAATATATCGGCTGACACGAGCCTCGGAGATGCCCAACTCCTCCGCAATTTCGCCGGTATCCTTCCATGCAACATGATACAGCCTCTGTGCCTGCCGGACGGCACCCATCTCGTCCTTGCTCAACGCCATGCAGCCAATATTCTGCTCCAGCCAGCGGGTCATGCACCCCTTCAAATGCGGGTAGAGGTAGGTGGTGAGCGCGGCGCGCCTCTCGTCATATTCTCTGCTCTGAATCCGTGTCAGAAGCTCCACGGCGCCCTCGCCGCAGAGATCGTCCAGAATCGTTTTAGTATACGCGGAACACTGATTCGGATGATGCTGCTCCATTATCAGGCAGTTGAACTCCGCCGCAGCTTCCTTGGCGATGCCGCGGATCAGACCGATATTTTTATGGTACAGCTTTTCCAGCGCAGCATCATCGCCGTCATAATATTGGCGAACCAGTTGCTCGTTGGTCATGATTGCTCACCCGCCTTTTCCTTCGGCGGACGGCCCCTCGGATTGGCCGTTCTGGTGATCCCACAGTGCTGGTAAACGCGCTCAGAGGAAATACGCTGCTCGAAAGCCTCTACGGAGATATTCGCGTCACGTAGAGCGTCATAGAGCAGATCCCGCACATAGTCCTTGGCTTTTCTTGCGTCCTCCTGTGAGATCGCACCCCGCTGCATATCCTTCGTGATGCGGGCAAAAGCGGTCACCTTGACTTTGACCTTGGGAATGTCCTTCGCAAGCTCCTTCTGCAACTCCACCGTGCCGAACTGCCGGCAGGTGTAGCCGGGCGCGTGGGGACACGCCCCTTCGCAGTACAAAGCATGGACACCGCTCTTGAGCAGAAAATACCGTCCGCAGATGATGCAGCGGCGGATGTTGTGCCCACTGTTCAGCGCCAGCATATAATCCGCTTTCATCAGTGCCTGCAAGCTGTCGGTCACATGCTCCTGACAGATAGCGACAGAGCCGTCCGGCAGTGGCCGCGGCACATAGGAAAGCTCGTAGGCATCGTGGGTCGTATAGCAGTCGCCGTTGTTGCGGATGGGATTGACGATGAGCTTTTCCGCAATGCGTTCATCATTGTAGAAGCCGTAGAGTGCTGCGGCATAGTCCTCTGGGCTGTTATGCTTCAGCTTGGACAGACTAAAGCTGATGAAATTCCGAATAGTACCGTTGAAAGCGCGAATGTCGTGAAGATATGTTTCATAACGGCGGATGTACTTTTTGTAATCACGCCATGCGTCCTTGGTAGGACCGATGGTACGAAGCATTTCGTAATAAAAGGCATCGCCTTTTTCTAAAGCTGCTTCGCTCGGATGGAACAGGTCAAGCGGAGCATCCTTGACCGTTTCACTGCGCGCGGAGGTTTCATTCGCCACGCGCTCAAGTCGTTTCCGTTGTATCTCTTCTGACGGCTCATGCTCCTCTTTCGGAAACAAATCGAACTGCCCCGTGATTTCCCGTATGACAGAGAAGAAAGCGTCCTCGCTCTCGTCCAGCAGCAGGCGGAACACAGCGTAGCGGCGCAGTACCCCACAGAGTGCTGCCAGCTCCTCGTTCAGCTTCCACCAAAGCTCTATGCTCCCGCTCTGCTCATATTCTTCCGCAAGGCTGGTGACCTGCTTCATGCGTTTGCTCATGGGTCGATATTCGTCCGGCGACAGATTCAGCAGATCGGCGGTCAGCATACCGGCAGTGAACTGCTGACCGTATAGCTCCAGCGTACTGCCATAGGTGTAGAAAACGATGCTGCCTCCCATGTGTATCCTCCCCACTGAAATCTGTCCTACCTGACTTTTAATCTGTCCATGCTTTTTCTCAGCATAGCATAAATTCCTCCACAATACAAGCAGAGGGAAGAAACCACGCGCCGTCCCGTGGTAACGCCCCTCTGCTTTTTTCTACTCTCATCGCTCCGATGGGAGCAATATTTTTAAGGAGGAAATGAAATTGAAAAAAGAAAACCGATTGCTGACCATCGACGGAGAAACGCTGATGAGTCAGCCGCTCACACCGCTGAACTTCGTGGTGGACACGCTGCTCTCTCAGGGACTGCACATCCTCGCAGGCTCACCCAAGGTTGGAAAATCGTGGCTGGCGCTGTGGCTGGCCGTCACGGTGGCGAAGGGCGATCCCGTCTGGGGCATGGGCGTGAAGCAGGGCACCACGCTCTACCTCTGCCTGGAGGATTCCACCCTCCGCATCCAGAACCGCCTGTTCGAGATCACGGAGGACGCCCCCGCCAACGTCCACTTCTCCACCAACAGCGATACCCTTGGTAAGGGTCTGGAGGAACAGCTCTGCGCGTTCCTCTCTGAGCACCCCGACACGGTGCTGGTTATCATCGATACGCTGCAAATGATCCGCGGCGCCGGTTATGACAACACCTACGCAAATGACTACCGTGACCTCTCCGTGCTGAAGCACATTGCGGACACTCATGGCATCGCCATTCTGTTGATCCACCATCTGCGAAAGGAACTTGCCGACGATGTGTTCAGCCGCATCTCCGGCACGACGGCCATCAGCGGCGCGGTGGATTCCAGCTTTACGCTGGTAGAGGACAAGCGCGGCAGCGGCAAGGCAAAGTTTTCCTGCATCGGGCGCGACATCGAGTACCGGGAGCTGACGCTGGAGCGCAACGCGGAAAATGTGTGGGAGCTGGTGTCGGACAGCCGGACGCAGCCGGAGCTGCTGGGCGGCCGGATCGTCATTCTTCTCTCTGAGCTGATACGTGACCGCGCGGAATTTATCGGCACTCCCACGGAGCTGTCCGCGCAGATCGACCCTGCGGGCAGCGAGGGCATCACGCCGAAGAAGGTGTCTCGTCTGATCCTGCAAAGCGTTGCCGCACTAAGCAAAATCGGCATTTCCGCCGTGGTGCGCCGCAGCAACGGAAAGCGGCTCATTGAGCTGCACCGTGCCGAAAGTGACGATGCACAGGGTACCCAAGCTGTTGACCCTATCGACCCTGCCGATGTCTCAGGCGGTGAGAACGCCCCGTGTTTTGCCCTGTGAGCCGCTGTGTGCGCTCGCAGAGCCGACGGGGAGCGAGTACACGACAAGGAGCTTATTAAGCCACCGTGTCCCCTGCACGCCCAGCGTTTCGACGGCATGAAGCACACGCCAAGGGTAGTGATACCCCCACACAGGAATGTCGGAATAGCGCTGTGTGAAGGGAGAAAAAATCCCTTGAAAGCCAGCAGAAGAAACATCTTGTTTCTCTGCTGTAGATGGCAAATCCCGCCACGAATCCTGCTGTTCCCAATAGGCGCAGAGATTTCCTTTTACGGGAGCTTTTATCACCTCCGTTGGAGGTGGCCAGCATCGCATTTGTCTGGTCTGCGGCGAAGCCGCTGCCCTGCCAAACGCACCGGGCGGGGCATGGCCCCACACCCCATTTTCGGGCAGAAGCCCACACCCACTTTTAGCTACGATTGGAGAAAAACATGAAAAAAGATATCA
>OWKP01000354.1_pt1 | contig 36538 bp, 27 predicted proteins | sample 1732991 | NCBI WGS metagenome assembly OWKP01 (sample SAMN05065777, study PRJEB22554) | human gut metagenome | biome: ENVO:2100002; feature: ENVO:00000062; material: ENVO:00002003 | host: Homo sapiens | place: USA
AGATCTGCGCATGTCTCGTGGGCTCGGAGATGTGTATAAGAGACAGGGGTGGATACGGCCATCGGCGATCAGGCGCTCCAGGGCCATGCGGGCCACTTCACGGCGGGTCTGGTCAAAGCTGGAAAGGGTGATGGCTTCCGGCGTATCGTCAATAATGAGGTCACAGCCAGTGGCAGTTTCCAGAGCGCGGATGTTGCGGCCCTCGCGGCCAATGATGCGGCCCTTCATCTCGTCAGATGGCAGCGGCACCACGCTGACGGTGGCTTCACTAGTGGCATCGGCTGCGCAGCGGGCAATGGCCTGGCCGACCAGCTCACGGGCGATGGCATCACATTCGTCCTTCATGTTAGCCTGATAGGCGCTGATCTTCATGGCCTTTTCGTGGGTCAGCTCATCGTCAATGTTCTTCAACAACACGGCGCGGGCATCTTCCTGGGTCATGGCGGCGATGGTTTCCAGCTTTTCGGTCTGGCGCAGCTTGAGCTGTTCCAGCTCGTCCAGGCGGGCTTCCACCAGTTCGCCGCGCTTTTTCAGGTCCTCTTCCTTGCGCTCCAGGGCTTCGGTCTTGCGGTCCAGAGCATTTTCCTTCTGGTCAATGCGGTTTTCCTGACGGCTGATCTCAGCACGGCGCTGTTTGATCTCCTTGTCGGCCTCTGCCTTCTGGGCATCGACCTCGGCTTTCAGACGGAAAGCCTCATCCTTTGCTTCCAGAACCGCTTCCTTGCGCTTCTGGTCAGCGGTCTTGATCGCCTCGTTCACCAGCCGGGTAGCCTCGGCCTCGGCGCTGCCGATCTGGGCTTCGGCAGTCTTTTTACGGTTGTTGTAACCAATAAAATAGCCCGCAGCCACGCCGACAACAGCAACGATCAAGGCCACGATCACTCCGATCGCGGTCATTGCGTTCACTCTCCTTTGTTTCAATTCAATGCAAAATTAAAAGCAGGAGACGCTGCGCAGCAGGACACGGGCAATGATATAGAAAGAGCTTTCAATGCAAAAAGTGACACCAAAACCATACGCACCACCCAAAACCGGCGGCACGGGCAAAAGCATACGGCTTTTCTCTTTACGGTTCCATTTTATATCAAACAGGCACGCTTTGCCTGAAACGGGTACAGGGTCACACTGAAACCTGCGTACAGCGTCTTTGATTCCATACTACTAAATATAGTACGAAACATTTGCCCGCTTGTCAAGAGGAAAACCCTGCCCGCAGAACATTTTGTGCAGAAAAACAAAAATAAGATGACTGAGGGGGTTCTCTCCTTCAAACCAAAAGGGCTGCCCCGGAGAACGGAGCAGCCCTTCTGGTTTATGATGAAAAGAAGAAAATGAAGGAGAATAGCTTATTATTTGGCGGCTTTTTCGCCCTCCGGGAAGATGATCTTATTCACAAAGAAGAAGATGACCATGGAGATGCCGCCGTTGAGCACGGTGGTGCCGATGTTGTAGATGAAGTCCGGTACCAGCAGACCGGCCACTGCTACCCAGATGCAGTTGATGGAGTTGACGATGCAGGTGATGATGCAGAAGGCCAGCACATACCAGCCGATCTGTTTTGCCAGATCGCCCTTGCTGCGGAACACAAAATTGCGCTGGATGGGGAAGTTGATGCACTCGCCGATGACCATGGCGATCATGTAGGCGCAGAAGTAGGGCAGACCGCCGTGGGTGGCATCGTAGCCGAGGATGTTCCACTTGAAGGTCTCGCCGAACAGGGTGATGTCGATGCCCGGCCAGCCGAAATCCACCACCGGCAGGCTTGCAAAGGCCTTGGGCAGAAATTGCAGCAGCAGGTACTTGAACACCGTGATGAGGTTGGACACGATGACGAACAAACCGCCCTCGCGCACCCACTTGGCAGCGGCGGGGTGCTTTGCCGCGAAGTTATTCCAGAAATTCATAGCCTGCTTCCTTTCAGCTGTTTTTCAAGCGCTCTTCCATGCGGCTGTTCAGCACGAGGTTCTTCACGGCCTCAAAAATCACCCGCACAAGGCCGATGATCCAGAAGCCCTGCAGCTCCATCACGATGCCGTCCACCATGCCCATGCTGATGGCGCCGTTGGTCATTTTGGCCAGCGCCCGCAGAGGCATATTGTACTGGAACAGGATGTTCAGGTCGGGCTTGCCCTTTTTGATGCTGCGGCGCAGCAGGGTGCCCAGCACAGCCGCCGCCAGCCAGCCGATGGGGCTGCGTCCGTGCCCCATCTCGCCCAGCGTCATGTTGCGGTCGATGTGCACCTTGTTCTCCGGGATGGCATGCCCCAGCAGCGCCTCAAACTCCGCGTCCGGCACGTTCTGCACCTGTGCGGTGCGGTAATGCTCCAGATTTTTGCCCGCGTAGGGGTCGGGTGCGCCGGTGCCCGCCACCGTGACGGCGGCAGTCAAGCGGATATCGACGCTGGAAGCGCCCACCAGCAGCTGATAGCTGCCGCCCTCCACCTCCCAGCGGTCGGTCTTGACGTTCCAGTAGCGGAACGCCTTATCGTCCAGCGGGATGGTGACGGTCTTGCTCTCTCCGGCTTCCAGCTGCACCTTGGTAAAGCCCTTCAGCTCCTTGACGGGGCGGAAAACTTTTGCATCCGGCTTTGCCACATACAGCTGCACCACCTCGGCACCTGCACAGCTGCCGGTGTTGGTGACAGTCAGGGTCACGCCGTTTTCGTCTGCTTTCAGGTCACTGTACGCAAAGCTGGTATAGCTCAGGCCGTAGCCGAAGGGGAAGGCGGTGGGCACACCGGCAGTGTCGTAGTAGCGGTAGCCCACATACAGCCCCTCGCGGTACTCCACAGTGGGACCGTCGCCGCCGAAATGCGCCTTTGCGGGGGTGTCGGCGTAGCTGCGCGCCCAAGTCTCCGCCAGCTTGCCGCAGGGGTTCTGCGCACCGGTCAGCACCTCGACCAGTGCGCCCGCACCGGCCTGACCGCCCAGGCAGCCGTAGACCAGCGCCTTGCAGTCCTTGGCCCAACCGCTTTCCAGCGAGGAGCCTGCGCTCAGCAGCACCACCACGTTGGGGTTTGCCGCTGCCACAGCCGCCAGCAGTTCCAGCTGGTTCTCTGCCAGCTTCATGTCGGCGCGGTCGATGCCCTCGCTCTCCTTGATCTCGTCCAGACCCATGCACAGCAGCACCACATCGGCGTTCTTTGCCAGCAGCACCGCCTCGGCCTTCAGCGCCTCGTCGGGCTTGCCCTGCCGGTCAAAGCCCTTGGCGTAGCCGACGCTGTTCAGGCCGCTTTCGGCAAGGCAGTCCAAGAAGGAATCCACCTTGATGGAGTTGACGGCGCTGGAACCTGCCCCCTGATAGCGGGGCGTCTGGGCAAAGTCGCCGATGACCGCCACCTTCTCCCCCTTTGCAAGGGGCAGCAGGCTGTTTTCATTTTTCAGCAGCACGATGCTCTGGGCAGCAGCCCGGCGTGCCAGCGCGTGGTGGGCGTCGGCATCGAACTTGCCGGGTGCGGCGTCCACCGCCGCCTTGGTGGTGAACACCAGTTCCAGCAGTTCCTCCAGCCGGGCGTCCACGTCCGCTTCGGTGATCTTGCCGGTCTGCACTGCCTTCATCAGCTCCCGGATGGCGTCCCCGCCGGGGGCGGGCATTTCCAGCGTAGATCCGTTCTTTACGCCAAGGGCGTGGTCGTTGCTGCCGCCCCAGTCGGTGACCACTGCGCCGTCAAAGCCCCAGTCCCCGCGCAGGATATCCATGAGCAGGTGGGTGTTCTCGTTGGCGTAGGTGCCGTTGACAAGGTTATAGGCGGACATGATGGTCTTAGGCTGCGCTTCCTTGACCACCATCTCGAAGCCGGTCAGGTAAATTTCCCGCAGAGTGCGCTCGTCCACGATGGAATCCGAGGCCATGCGGCGCAGCTCCTGACTGTTCACCGCAAAGTGCTTGGGACAGGCGGCAATGCCGTTTTTCTGGATGCCGCGGACATAGGCCGCAGCCATCTTACCGGCAAGGTAGGGATCCTCCGAGAAATACTCGAAGTTGCGGCCGCACAGGGGGCTGCGCTTGATGTTCAGGCCGGGGCCCAGCAGCACCGACACGCCCTGTGCCGCTGCCTCTTCGCCCATGGCTGCGCCCACAGCCTCGCCAAGCTCCGGGTCCCAGCTGTTGGCAACGGTAGCCGAGGTGGGGAAGCAGGTGGCGGGCACACTGGGGTTCAGACCCAGATGGTCGGCTGCGCCCGCCTGCTTGCGCACGCCGTTGGGACCGTCGGACAGGGTAATGGCCGGGATGCCCTTGCCCGGCAGCGCCCGGGTGGTGAACACCGTACCGCCGCTCAGCAGGGCGCATTTCTGTTCCAGGCTCAGTGTTTGAATGATGTCTGCGTGTTTCATAGCTTGGCTCCTGACGATGAACAAAGAAAAGGGGCGGGCGGATACCCGCCGCCCCCTTGCGTGTTAGAATTTATCCGTTAGGCGTTGATGTTTTTGGATGGCTTATAATTTTCAGGGTGCATCTGCTCGTCCTTATTGCGGCGGACCATCCAGTAAATGCAGCCCACTGCCAAAACTGCGACAACGGCATCCAGCGTGTACATCCACTTCATCCAGAGCGGCGTGATATTGACCAGCTTAGAAGTCTCAGACAGACCGTTCATAGCGACACTGTGGCTGACCGTATAGCAGATATCGTGCGCGGCGTTCCGCAGATAGGTCATGATCTGCGGGTCATTCTTATAATCTCCCAGATCAAAAGAAGTTTCGTTGGTGTTCATCCACATATCGGTACCAGCCTGCAAGCCAGCCTTGATATCCATATAATCCGGCAGACCAGCAAAGTCCGTGATCACGATGCCATGGAAGCCCCACTCGTTCCGCAGAACATCCGTCAGGAGTTCATAGTTTGCACCGCACCATTTCGTGCCGATGCGGTTGAATGCGTTCATCACGCCCAGCGTTTCACCGCTCTTGACACTCTCTTCAAACGGTGCGAGGTACAGCTCACGCAGTGCCTGTTCGTTCAGGAATGCGGAAATGCCGTCCTTCGAACCCTTGATGTTCATGTTTTCATCGATCACACCCTCGGTATCGTTGACTGCAAAGTGCTTGATGTAGCAGAACAGGCCCTTGCTCTGAGCGCCTTCCACCGTGGAAGCACCCATCTTACCGCTGATGAAACCATCCTCCGCGTAATACTCGAAGTTACGGCCGCTGTACGGAGTTCGATGGATATTCATAGCCGGTGCATACCAGCCCTGAATTCCTGCGAACATTGCATCATTGCCAACCGCAACACCCATCTCATAGGCCAGATCCGTATTCCATGTGGAACCAATCACAACTTCCGTGGGATATGCCATTCCCTGCGTACCACCGATCAGCGTTGCAGAGATACCGGCAGGGCCATCCTTTTCCTTGGTGGCGGGCTTCAGGATATAGTTCAGGCTCGGCGTACCATAGCCGCCCATGCGGACCATGTAAGCCAGATCATCGGCAGATATCACATTCAGGATGTCGTTCCACGAATCATCATCGAACATCGTATCACGGTAATGCGCAAGCGTCAGATTTTCCGTGTTCTCCTCACCCGTGACAGGCATCGTATAGGCATCCTTGTCCTCCGTATACTGGGGATACAGTGCATCAATGATCTCCTGCGGGAAAGTAATGTACTTTTCGCCGGTGGTCTCGTCCACGCGCGTGCAGAATGCAGTCGGGAACGTGCCGACCCAGTCATTACGGGTCAGGTACTTGGTATCAGAATATTCGTCGTAATTTGCAATGTTGGCGTAATCGAACTTATTGGAGATTTCCGTACCCGTGGTGCTGTCCACAGCATACGTCTTGGTATCCAGAGCGGCATTGTTCCACTCTGCGGTCATCGTGCTGTCGCCTTCTGCGGTCATGCCATCCGCAACCGTCTTGCCCTTTGCGGCTAGAATGTTGTTCAGGGCATCATGTGCATCATGGCCCACTGCAAAGTAGTAATCGCCTGCATCCAGAATATAGGTCTTTGCATTGGTATAGTCATAGGACTTCAGGCTTTCCTTGTCCACCTGAATCTCCACGACCTGAGATTCGCCCGGCTTCAGCACGTCCGTCTTTGCGAAACCAACCAGCTCCACAGAGGCTTTTTCCACATTGTTCTCGCGGTCATAATCGGTATACGGAGACTGTGCATAAAGCTGAACGACCTCCTTTCCGGAGTAAGTATCGCCAGTATTGGTAACTTTCACTTTTGCGGTGAAGGTATCCCCGTTCTGGGTCAGAGAGAAATCGCTGTAATCAAAGGTGGTATAGCTCAGACCGTAGCCAAAGGGATAGATGACTTCGCTTGCATAGTCGTAATCGCCCGCGTTACCCTGACCCAGAACCACATCTTCGTAACGGGTCTCGTAGTAGCGGTAGCCGACATAGATGCCTTCCTCGTACACAATGTACTGGTCGGATTCATTGGAGAAGCCGTTCTCGATCCAGAAGTTTGTGCCGGCATTCTGTGCGGCGGGAGAGCTGTTGGCATCTGCGGCATAAGTATCCACCAAACGACCGGAAGGAACCACATCGCCAACCAGTGCGTCAGCAATGGCATACAGACCCGTTTGACCGACACCGCCGGCCCAGATCGCCGCCTTGATGTTAGGATACTGGCTCAGCCAGCCCAGCTCCATGGCATTATTGGCATTCAGCACAACCACCACATCATCAAACTGGTCATTGACCGCCTTCAGCATATCCGCCTCTTCGGTGCTCAGTTCCAGATAGTTGCCGGAGTTGTCCGCAACGCCTGCGGTCTCTGCAAAATTCACAGCAGTCAGGTCGGAACCTTCGCCGCCAGAACGAGAGATCACAACGATCGCGGCATCGCTGTACTCATCAAAAGAGGACTGCGCCGCAGATGCAACATCTGCCCAAGGCACTTCATTGATCGAAAACTTACCGCCGCGCCAGTTCGGTGCACTACGCTGATATCCGTCCTCACTCTTCTTGGTGTAGAAATCCCACAGGGTCGGATTCACACTCAGTCCGGACTTTTCCAACGCCGTCTTGAGCGTCGGTGCCGTGGAAGTATCCACAGAACCGGAACCGGCACCACCATAGACGATGTTCACAGACGAAACCGAGAACACGCTGACTTTGTCACCTTTATTCAGCGGCAGACCGCCGTTGTTTTCCAAAAGCACGAGGCCCTCGCTCTCGATATTCTGAGCGACCTGACCATTGTGCTCATTCAGTTCTTCTTCACTGCTGAAATCGCACGGGAAGTAGTTGCTGTCTACATCCTCTCCGGTTTCAACGATTTTAAACGTATCGTGGTTAAAGTGCGTGGAAATCAGTCCACGGTACGAATACGCAGCAACATTGCCAACGATCAGTGCCGCAAGAACCACCGCCATGACGGGAATCGTGATTCTCCGAAACGTCTTGTTGGACATCCGTTTCTTCTTCATCCGTAGTGTCCTCCTACTTCTTTCAAGTCAAATAATCTGATTTTGGATGCGGCCGCATCTCTGACGATGGTTATAGTATAGCATATTCATTTTCTTTTCACATGTTTCCAGCATAACCTGTCATTTCAACTGCACAATTTGCAAAAGTTACAATAAGGTTTCAAATTTTATTGTGCTAATACACAAATATCACCGCATTGCATTTGTGCACCTTGCTAAATACAAAAAACGGCAGGGGATGCCTGCCGTAAAAATATTATTGCTTTTGGGGCAGCGGAAATAAGATCCGCAGGGTGCACCAGTTGTTTTCCCAGTGCATCGTCATGCTGCCGCCGTGCTGCCCGACGGTGGTGCGGACGCTTTTCAGGTCCGACCCCTGCTGCGGCAGACCGTCCGCATCCAGTGCGGGGGCGGCCTCTGTATAATGCTCGAACCGCAGCATGGCAAAGCCGCCCTGACTGTACACCGCCACCTTGATGAGCCGCTTTTCGGGGTCCGGCTCGGCGCGCACGGCGGCAATGGCGTTGTCCAGCGCCACGCCCACGATGGTGCACAGCTCCCGGATGGTGAGAAAGCCCAGCATCCTGCCGTCCGCCACGCTGGTGATGGTGATATTCTCCTGCTGGCATTCCATGGTCTTGGCGGTGAGCAGGGTATCCAGCACCGGGTTGCCGGTCTTGTTCTCGGCCTCGTACTGGCGGATATTCTGCTCCATGGCGGCAATGGCAGCGTTCTGCTTGGTCTGGTCCTGCTCCTCCCGGATGCGGGCAAGCTGGACTTTCAGCTCATGGTACCGCCGGTTGATGAGGTTGATGCCCTCCTTGCTGCGCTTGTACTGCTCGTACTGGCGGTGCAGTACCTCGTCCATGGCGGCAAGCTCGCTGTGCAAAGCGTTCTCCTGCAGCTGCTCGTGCTGCACAGATAAGATCAGCACGCCGGAAAAATCCACCAGAGTGCGGATGGAAAAAATGCTCATGTTGATCTCGCTGCCGGGCAGAAAGCCCAGATTGCTTACCGCAAAGGCAGTCAGCGCCAGCATGACCGCCGTCAGGGCGGCGCTGCCGCCGATCTGTAAGTGCCCGGCGGGCTGGGGACGGCGGTGCTGCAGATAGCACATAATGCCGAACAGCGTCCCATACACCAGCGCCAGCAGCAGCAAAGACAGGGGCTCCCATGGGCCGCGGGCGGGCCAGAGGGCGCAGTGCAGCTGCCACTCCACGCTGGCGGCAAGCTCTGCCAGAATAAACGCCCGGGCGCAGTGATACCCGGCCTCCAGCAGGGTGATGCTCCACACACCCCATAGATATAAGTAAGAAAGCCCGATGGCCGTTACCATGCAGGGGATCCAGAGCCCGCCGGGCACATCGCCCGTCAGTCCCAGAAAGGCCGACAGCACCGCCGCCCACAGCAGGGTGATGCCCCCGGTGACCGCCTTGGAAAAGCGGGGCGCAAGCGCCGGGGTGAACAGCAGCACCGCCAGACACTCGGCAAGGGCGGTGTACAGCCGGGGGATATCCGGCAGCGCGGTCATGAGCCTTCACCTCCGATGTAGTCGGTCAGTGCGGCAAGAAAAGCCTTGCGCTTGGGGCGGCTGACCTGCAACTCGCAGGGGCCCACCTGTACGGTGCTCTGCCGCAGCTCCCGCACCTGTGCCAGATTGACAAGGTAGCCGCTGTTGCACCGGGCAAAGGGGCAGTCTGCCAGCTTTTCCTCAAAGGCCTTGAGGGCGCCGGGGGCAGAAAAATCGCCCTCATCGGTGTAAAAGTGCACCCGGTGCCCCTCGCTTTCCAAGTAATAGATGCTTGCGGTGTCCAGCCGGCGCAGCCCGCCCTCCACCGGCACGGTCAGGTAGTGCTTTGCCCGCTTTTCCAGCCGGGCAACCGCCTTGAGCAGCTGCTGCGAAAAGGCAAAGTAGGGCACCGGCTTCAGCACATAGTCCAGCGCTCCCACCGAGTAGCCCCGGATGGCGTACTGCGCCATATTGGTGATGAAGATCAGGATGACGTCTGCATCCATCTGCCGGATGCGCTCTGCCGTGGTCATGCCATCCAGATGCTTCATCTCCACATCCAGAAAAATAATGTCGTAGACCGCGCGGTAATCCTCCAGAATATCCACGCCGTCCGCAAAGACCGTCACTTCAAATTCTGTCCCGTACTGCCGGGTATACCGCCGGACATACTCCTGCAATACCCCCTGCACCTCCGCGTCGTCCTCTACGATCGCCACCCGGATCATGACCGCACCTCCCTTACCACACCTTTGTGGAACTGTTACGGCTCTATTATAGCGCAATCCCGTCCGGTTTGCCAAGGGGCACTCCGCAACAAAGGGCAGGGCAGCCCACAGCTGACCACCGTGGACGTCAACCCCTACCAGCTGGGCATGGAGGCTGCCAGCCAGACCATCAACCACATCGAGAACCCGAACCTTCTGGCCACAAAGATCATCGTGCCGCACAAGCTCATCCCCCGGGAGAGCTGCTGCCCGCCGGAGGAGCAGCGCTAGAAAGTGCTTTTTCAGCAATACAGTGTCCGCTTCCGGGAGCTGCCGCGCAGCGCCTGATATGCCGCCCCCAGAGTAGACAGCGTAAAAAACGCTGCATCCTCCGGGGGTATTTTTATGCCCCAAACGGCACAAAAGAATGCCCGCCCACCTGTGGAAAACCACGGTGGGCGGGCATTTTATGGTTTATCGTTTGCGCGCTGTAAAAGCATTCAGAGGGCGGCGGTCTGGGGTACCAGCCGGAAGAGCATTACGGGCAGCGCGCTGTTTGCAAAATCCAGCGTAAAGATGATCGTTCCGCGCTCTGTTTCAAACGGCATCTCCGTCTGTGTGCCGTCCGGGGCAATGCGCACAAGCGTTTTGCCTTCCAGCAATCCGGCGGGCAGCGCGAGCCTTACCCGACCGGTGGGCTGCGTCAGGCTGCCTGCGGTTTCAAATGCCACACTCAGGTATTCCCCATTCGTCCGTGCGGTCACATCCTCCGCAGAAAGACTGCCGCTGTTAGCCCACGCCGTTGCGGCTTCGATCTTTTCCAGCTGCGCGGCGTTTTCTGCCTGCCCGCACACGGGGCAGAAGATCAGCGTTTCACCTTCCGCAGTGTGGAAGGTGAACTTCCGGCAATCCGTGCTGCCAGTGTGCGCACAGCCATCTCGCAGACAATCGGCGCTCTGAGAGCCGGTTCCGTTCGGGGACCATGCACCGAACTGGTGTCCCAGCTGATCGGTCGGGTCTGCGGTGTAGCTGTCTTTGCAGCGGGAGCAGGTAAAAACAGTATAGCCGTCTGCTTCACAGGTAGGCTCTACGGTAACAGCCTGATAATCATGGTTCAGTGCGGGCAGCTCTGTGCGGGTGGTATAGTCGCAGCGGGAACAGGTTTCGTAAGCGTTCCAGCCGATTTCCGTACAGGTGGGGACTTTTGCTGCGTGCTGCTCCAAATCGTGGTTCAGCGCGGGCAGCTCCGCATAGGTGGTATGGTCGCAGCGGGAGCAGGTTTCGTAGGCATCCCAGCCGATTTCCGTGCAGGTGGGCGCTTTTGCTGCGTGCTGCTCCAAATCATGGTTCAGCGCGGGCAGTTCCGCATAGGTGGTATGGTCGCAGCGGGAGCAGGTTTCGTAAGCATCCCAGCCGATTTCCGTACAGGTGGGAGCTTGCGCTGCGTGCTGCCTCAGATCATGCTGTGCAGGCAGCTCCGCATAGGTGGTATAGTCGCAGCGGGAGCAGGTTTCGTAAGCGTTCCAGCCCTTTTCCGTACAGGTGGGGGCTTTTGCTGCGTGCTGCTCCAGAGCATGGTTCAGCGTGGGCAGTTCTTTGCGGGTGGTATAATCGCAGCGGGAGCAGGTGTCGTAAGCATCCCAGCCCTTTTCCGTGCAGGTGGGGGCTTTTGCTTCGTGGTGCTCTAAATCATGTTTTAGCGCGGGGATTGCTCGAAAAGTGGTATAGTAGCAGCGGGGACAGGTGTCGAAAGCGTCCCAGCCGGGTTTCGTACAGGTGGGGGCTTGCGCATCATAATGCACCAGAGCATGATTATTTAGGTTTCTTTTGCCGTATTTCCCACCACACGCCTCACAGACCGCTTTGGTGGTGCAGGTTGCTGTGCCACCGGTACAGCTTGCGGTACCATTTAAGCCGCAGCGCAAGCAAATGATGCGGTGCGTGCCGTTGCCAAGGGAGGCGTTCGCCGGAGTTTTCCATTTGTGACCGAGAATGCCGTATTCCGCGCCGCATTTTTCACAGGTTTTGCCTGTGGTGCAGGTGGGCGTTTCGGTGCCGCCGGTATGGTCCGAAAGATCTCCATAAACAATGCTGTTCTTCCTGCCGCAGACTGAGCATTTTATATGGATCCTATGCTTGGTTGAATCAACTTTTGTATATCCGAGGATCTCATAGTTTCTTTGTTGCATACAGACGAAGCAGTACGTATAGATAGAATCTGCCGCTTTAACGTTTAACACGATCCCCGGTATCAGGCACACCATTGCCAGCACCGTCAAACACCGGATCAGCCATTTTTTCATGTTGCTCCCTCCTTATCATCAAACCTTGTTATCCTTTCAGATCAAACTGCACGGACAGCGATGCAAGCACGGCATCTACCACCTTCCGCGCCTCGGCAAGCATATCGATCTCCGCCACAAAAGCGATGACCTGCTCGCGCTCCTGCGCGGGGACCTGCAGCGCACTCAGACTCATACTCAGATAGCGCCGTATTTTGCGCTCCAGTGTAAAGTAGGGGTCGCACCGCCGTGCCATGTAGCCGCGCATCATGCCAGCCGTGCCCAACTCCATCTCGTAGAAGTCGCACTCGGCGCACCCGGGCAGATACGCGCTGAACGCCGCCTGCAGCTCCGCCGTGGTGCTGCGGTGGATGATCTCCGCCGTGGCGGGGAAGGTGTACGCTTCCACATAGATATCCCGCAGGTTCTCGCTCAGCTCGGTCACCGCCAGCTGCAAAGCCGTTTCCACCGCGTAGAGGTACACCGGCGAGGGGGCGTTTGCCGCCAGCGGCCTTACCGCGCCGAACTGCCTGCTGAACATCATGCCGATCAGCTCGGTCAGCACGCCGTCCTTTGTGCGGAAAATATTCTGGAACGACCCAGCGGAAACATCTGCTTCCTTTAAAATTTCTGCCACCTTGGTGTTCGTGTAGCCTTTTTCCAGAAAAAGCCGGACACAGGCGGTCAGGATCCGCCGTTTTGCTTCTTTGCTGTCGTATCTGCGCGCCATTGGGAATCGTCCTTTTCTATGATTGGTTTCTGACCCAATTATATATTGATTTGAGAATTGCGTCAAGTAAACTTTTAAGGGCGTATTTTGGGCAGTTTGACGAGGGAGAGCTTTCTGCATCTGTGCAAAGGTGCGCAGCCGGGCAAAACAAAGCGCAATGGACCTTGCTGTTATCCGCTGCCGCAGCCAGACAGTTCGCGGCAGCAAAAAAGAGGCCACCGATCGGGGTGACCTCTTTTCAGCGTATTTTCAGCGTAAATCCCGCAGCAGGCGAACCCACCATCTCCATGACGGCTCTTTTGGAGTTGCTCTTTGCGTAAGATTGCAAGATAAATCTTATTTCTGACAGAAAGGGCCGAACCCGTGCAACGAGTCCGGCCCTTTCTGTGCCTTGGTTGGATCTTAAGCAAAGTTATGGTAAATGAAGAAGTTGGCTTTGGGAGTTTACAGCAGGCTCAGTGCTTCCTCGTCTGCCACAAGGATGCAGTCCGGATGCAGCTGCAGGATGCTGCCGGGGCAGGCAGGGGTCACAGGGCCGGTCACGGCGTCCTTGACGGCCTGTGCCTTGGCTTTACCGTTGGCTACCACCAACACCTTGCGTGCCTGCATGATGGTCTTGATGCCCATGGTGTATGCCTGTTTGGGGACAAGGTTCTCGTTGCCGTCAAAGAAGCGCTTGTTGGCTTCGATGGTAGTGGGCGCAAGGTCGATGCAGTGGGTCTCCAGCTCAAAGGCTTCGCCCGGCTCATTGAAGCCGATATGACCATTGGGGCCGATGCCCAGCAGCTGCAGGTCGATGCCGCCCAGCTTGTGGATGATACCGTTGTAACGGGCACACTCGGCGGCGGTGTCCAGATTGGTGCCGTCCGGCAGGTTGGTCTTGGCCGGGTCGATATTCACCTTGCTGAACAGGTTCTCGTTCATGAAATACCAGTAGCTCTGGGGATGCTCCTTGGGCAGGCCGCGGTACTCGTCCAGATTGACAGTAGTGACCTCGGAGAAATCCAAATCGCCTTTGTTGTACCAGTCCACCAGTTGGGCATAAGTGCCCACCGGGGTGCCGCCGGTGGCAAGACCCAGTACACAGTCCGGCTTCATGATGACCTGTGCGGAGATGATGTTGGCCGCTTTGCGGGACATATCCTGATAATCTTTTGCGCGGATGATCTTCATAATAATGCTCCTTTTATAGTACCGTTACGCCTGCGTTCCGGCAGGCCTGTAAAAATTCTACGGGCAGCTTTCCGTCCGAGATCACAATATCAATATCGGACAGCTCGCAGATGTGGAACGTACTTTTCAGTCCGATCTTGGAGGAATCCAGCAGCACGGCTTTCTGCTCACAGCGGCAGAGCACGGTCTGCTTGAGCCGTGCTTCATCCTCCACGCCGCAGGTAAAACCGGTTTCCGGGCTGTAACTGGTCACGCCCAGCAGCAGCAGATCAAAGTTGATGCCCTCCATCGTCTGGATGCTCTGTGCACCGCAGACGCTCAGGCTGAACCGGTTCAGCCTGCCGCCCGGCAGGGACACATGGGGCTTTTCCAGCTTTGCCAGCTCCATGGCGCAGCTCAGGCCGCTGGTGTAGATGAGCATGGGCTGATCCGGGATGCACCGGGCCACTGCTGTGGCGGTGCTGCCGGAATCCAGAAACAGGGTGGTGTTGGGGCGCAGCAGAGCGGCGGCTTTTTCGGCAATGATCTGCTTTGCTTCGGCATTGCGGGCGGAACGGCGGCTCAGCAGGTCGTCTGTGCCTACCACCTGCTCCACCGACTTGACACCGCCATGCACCCGCACCACACGGCGGGCTTCATCCAGTGCTTTCAGGTCGGTGCGCAGGGTCATTTCCGAAACGGAAGGGAAAGCTTCCTTGAGCTGGGCAAAGCTAATGCTGCCTTTGCGGTTCACCAGCTCCACGATTTGATTGCGGCGTTGTTCCATGGGGGATTCCTCCTGTCTGCGTTTGTCCTGTCCCATGGCACGTTCTGCTTAGTCCTCCGGGTTGAAGTTTGCCAGCAGATATTCCTCTGCTTCCGGGCACCACAGGCCGTTGTGGGCATCCACGATGTCAGCCAGTGCGGTATAGCGGGGGTCGTTGTCCTGTTCGCCCTTGGCACGCAGATCGGTCAGGGCGATGAGGGGCATGGTCAGGTGGGTGTAGATCAGCTTTTTGCCGCCGGGGATCTTGGGCAGGTTGAGGGTGGTCTCGGCAGCGGCGTTCAGACCGCCGATGTGGGTGACCATCACAGCCGGATCGATGCGCTTAGCGGCGGTCAGTTCCAGCGACTCGATCATGTCGGCGGTATTACCGCCGGTGGTGCCCATGACATGGGTAGAATTGTAGTGCACATCGTAGAAGTTCATCTTGGCGCTGAACTGCTTGTCGGTGGGGCCTGCAAAGAAGTTCAGGCAGCCGTCACGACCCAGCACAGCACTGGACAGCTCCACCACCGGCGCGATGGGGGCGTAGCAGAACACATCATCAAAGCCGGTACCGCCGGTCAACTCCCGCAGCTCGGCAGCGGGGTCTGCCATGTTGGCGGTGTTGACGAAGTACAGGTCGATGCCGTCCTTCTCCTTGACCTCCTTCGGGGGGAAGAGGGACTCCGCACGGGCCAGACGATCCTCGTTGATATCGGTGACCACCACCATGCCGGGGCGCACATCACGGTGCAGTGCGTAGGTCAGAGCACCCAGACCCATGGGGCCTGCACCGGCCAGAATCGCCAGCTTGCCACCCTTCTTGATGCCCATATCGTGATGGTACACACCCATCTTGGTGTGGTAGGCGGCGTTGAAAGCACCGATGGAGCAGCTCATAGGCTCGGCCAGAGAAGCCTCGTAGTAAGCACGGCCCTTGTACTCCAGCAGGCAGCCCAGTTCCATGACCTCGGCAGGGATGATGCAGTAGGTGGCGTCGCCGCCGAAGAACTCGTAGGAGTAGCCGGGGCTCCACATGGTGCCCTTGTAGTTCAGGGCGGGCTGCAGGGTGAACTTCATGCCGGGCTTGAACTTGTCCTGATGCGCCTTGCCCACCTTGACGATATCACCGGCGAACTCGTGACCCATGATGGCGGGGTGCTCGGCTACATCCGGATGCACACGCTTGTGCGCAGTGCCTCCATCAGCCGGGGCGTTTCGATCAGCTGCCCGCTGACATTCTGCATGACCTCCACCGGGACGCCGTTCCCGTCATCCGGGGCCAGCAGCACCAGTGCCCCCAGCACGATGCGCCCCGGCTCATAGACCGGCGGCTGTGCCTGCAGATAGCCCAAGCGGCAGTCCTTTACCGCACTTGTCCTGCAATGGAGCAGCAGGGCATACAGGGATTTGATGTAGGTATCGCCCAGCGTTTCACGGCGGCGAAGCTGCTGCTCCACCAGCCGGGCGTCCGCTTCCTGCGGGCAGAACAGCTGCGCCGCTGCATGGATGAGGGCAGCGCGGCTGCCGGGAACCTTGACGGGCTGGATGGTCAGATGTTCCAGCAGCCCGGTCATGGACCGGGTCAGGCGCGCATAATACTGCAACTTGGAGCCTGCACAGGCTGTATCCTGCACGGGCTGCACCGCCGGTTCCGGTTCTGCGCGGTTCTGGCTGTACCGCGTGATAGCGTCCTTCAGCACGGCACGGTCTGGCTCCAGCAGGGAAGGGCTGATGCACACCGCCGGGTAATCCAGTTCCAGCGGCACGGTGGAGATAATGAAGTCGATTTTTCTCCGACGCAGGTCGGCAGTGTTCAGCTCCCGCACCGAGCAGCACCCCTCTACCTGCAAAGAGGGAAACTCGTTTCCCAGCCGGGAAGCCAGAAAGCGGCTGGAACCCATGCCCAGCGGACAGGCCACTACCACCCGCAGCCGCAGCCGGAACATGGCATTCTGTTCCAGCACTGCGCCAAAGTGCATGGCAAGGTAGGCCGCTTCGTCGTCCGAGATGGCGGGCAGAACGAATTGCTGCTGCACCGCATCACAGGCGGCGCGGGTGGCTTTCCACAGGCCGGGGTAGGCGGTGCGGATGGTGTCCAGCTGGGGGTTTTCGGTACGAATGTTCTGCTCCACCCGCAGCAGCATGGGGCGCAGGTGGCAGTACAGGTCATCCCGCAGGGAGGTGTAACCGGAAAGGTCTGTGTGCAGCGCCTTTTCCATTTCCCGGATAAGGGCGGCTTCCAGATTCCGCAGTTCCATCTCCTGCGCACTGCCCCAAGGATCCTCTGCGCCCAGATAAGCAGCGAGATAAAGTTCCAGATACTGCGCTTCCTCAGGCGGCAGGGTCAGCCCGAAGGCGCGGTTCAGCGCCGCCACCAGCCGGGCAGCATGATTGCCCGCCGGGCGCAGCCCTCTGGGGGCGCTGCCCTTGTCGCCGCCCTGCCGCAGCTGCTGAATGGTCAGGGTGCAATGGATCGCCAGCGCCAGAAAGCCTGCATCCGGCAGATGGAGCTGTTCTTCCTGTTCAAACTGCTGCAAAGCCGCCCAGACCTTTTCGGCCGTTTTTGTATCCAGCAGGGTCGAGAAGATCTCGTTTTCCGGCATCCGTCCGCAGAGCACCTCTGCCAGTTCCTTTTCCGGCATACTGCTGCGCAACAGGGCAGACACCACCCTCCGGTAGGAAGAAGCATCCCCCTGCAGCCAGACCCCCACGCCGGGGCGGCGGAACATCTCCACCCGGTAGGGGTGTAGCTTGGTCTCAAGTTCATCCAAGTCTGCAGACAGCGTGCTTTCCGAAACGCCAAGCGCCCGTGCCAGTACCGCTGTTTTGCAGGGCTCCTGCTCGCTGAGCAGCCTTGTCAAAAGCTGCTGCCGCCGCTCTGCGCGGGAAAGTTCTTTCCTGTCGCCGCTGTTCAGCTGGGTGCGCAGTGCGTCTCGCCGCTCCGGCGCTTCATCCAGCAGCAGACCCTTGCCGGGATTCCGCACAAAATGCGCCCCGGCAGCCTGCATCCACTGCTCCACAGCGGGCAGCTCCCGCAGCACGGTGCGGCGGCTGACCCCGATGCTTTCAGCCAGCGCCGCCGCCGTCACCCAGCCCTGCGGAAGGCTGAGCAGCTGCTCGATCAGCTTCCGTGCATTTGCCGACAGTTCCTCACGATACACCGCACCCATGTTGCTTCTCTCCTTTTCCCAAAAGTTACCCATTGCTTCTATTGTAGCATAGTGCCACCCCGTCTGCCAGCCCCCAACGCAGAAAAGAAGTTGTGTGTTTTTTGTCACCATTGCCCGGTGACAAAAGCTTCCTTGTTCCCGTCTTGTATCCCGGCGCATCAGCAAATATGCACAAATCACCCGCGCATCCATTGGAAATGTTGCCGTATCAGCCCACTGGTGTCACCATCCTCCGGTGACAACCCCACCGCTTGTCACCATTGAAATCCGGCGCAGTATCGGCTAGAATAGTGCCAGAACGAAACGAAAGCTCCTCCGAACAACCGTCCGCAGGCCGCAGCTCCCATGCCACAGGAGCTGCACCGCCTGCCTTTCAAGTGAAAAAGGAGAGCTACAAATGAAAAACGCTGTTTCCCGCTTTGGCAAGTTCCTCAGCGGCATGGTCATGCCGAATATCGGCGCATTCATCGCGTGGGGCTTCCTCACTGCTCTGTTCATTGAAGCGGGCTGGTTCCCCAACGAAAAGCTGGCCAGCATGGTCTCCCCGATGCTGACCTACCTGCTGCCCATCCTCATTGCAGGGCAGGGCGGCAAGATGATTGCAGGCGACCGCGGCCGTGTCATCGCCGCCATCGCCGTGGTGGGCTGCATCTGCGGCTCGGACTACACCATGCTGATGGGCGCCATGGTCATGGGCCCTCTGGCCGGCTGGGTCATCAAGCAGTTCGATAAGAAGGTGGAAGGCCATATCCCCGCCGGTTTCGAGATGCTGATCAACAACTTCTCCATCGGCATTCTGGGTATGCTGCTGGCCATCCTCGGCTACTACGTCATCGGCCCGTTCATGACCGCCATCCTCACTGTGCTGACCGCCGGTGTGGACTTCCTTGTGGCACACAGCCTGCTGCCGCTGGTGTCCATCTTTATTGAGCCTGCCAAGGTATTGTTCCTGAACAACGCCATCAACCACGGCATCTTCAGCCCCATCGGTGCAAGTCAGGCTGCTGAGACCGGTCGTTCCATCATGTATATGCTGGAAGCCAACCCCGGTCCCGGTCTTGGTGTCCTGCTGGCCTACTGCTTCTTCTGCAAGGACGACACCACCCGCCAGTCCGCTCCCGGTGCTGTCATCATCCACCTGCTGGGCGGCATCCACGAGATCTACTTCCCCTACATCCTGATGAATCCCGTGATCATCATCGCCCCCATCGTGGGCAACTTCTGTGCCATCCTGTTCTACTCTATGACCGGTGCAGGTCTGTCCGGTCCTGCTTCTCCCGGTTCCATCATCGCCTACATGGCAATGGCTCCCCGGGATTCCATTCTCACCGTTCTGCTGGGCGTTGTCATCGCCGGTGCTGTTTCCTTTGTTCTGTCCTCGGTCATTCTGAAAGCGACCTCCGGTCACACCAAGAGCCTGACCGACGCCCAGAACGAAATGAAGGAGATGAAGGCACAGGCTAAGGGCGAGATCCCCGAGCCTACTGCCGTAAATGTCGGCCAGATCCGCAAGATCGTCTTTGCCTGCGATGCCGGTATGGGTTCCAGCGCCATGGGTGCTACCAAGTTCCACAACCGCATTAAGGCGGAGCGCCCCGACTTGACCGTGACCAACTCCAGCGTGGATACCATCCCCGCCGACGCGGACGTAGTGGTCTGCCAGCGCGTTCTGGCTGACCGCGCCGCCAAGTGCGCCCCGCAGGCACAGCTTGTTACATTGGATAACTTCCTTGCAGATCCGCATCTGGACGCATTGTACAACGCACTGACCTCCACTTCCCCGGCACTGGATGCCAAGGCCGAAGCTGCCGCCAACGAGGAGATCGTATCCGACCTGCGCAATGCAGCCGTAGCCCCTCTGGCGGCTGCCGTGACCGAGGCTTCCAAAGCCAACGGTTCCGTGATGAAGATCCAGGCGGAGGACATCCAGCTGGGTCTGCCCTCCGTCACCAAGGAGGAGGCCATCCGTGCCGCCGGTGCGCTGCTGGCAAAGCGGGGCTATGTGGATGACAGTTACGCCGATGCCATGGTGGAGCGCGAAAAGCTGGTGAGCACCTACATGGGCATGGGCGTAGCCATTCCCCACGGCACCAGCCAGAAGAAGGGCACCGTTAAAAAGTCCGGCGTTGTCCTGCTGCAATATCCGCAGGGCGTGGACTTCGGCGATGAAAAAGCCTACCTCGTGTTCGGCATTGCCGGTGTCGGCAACGACCATCTTGACCTGCTGGGCAATGTCTGCGAGATCCTTGAAGACGAGGATGCGCTGGAACAGCTCAAGACCACTTCCGATATGAACTATGTGCTGGAGCACTTACAATAACGATTCCAAAAAGGAGAGATTTTTATGAAGAGCATCGATATCACCATTCAGGACAAAGAAGGTCTGCACGCCCGTCCCGCCGGTATCCTGAGCAAAGCTGCCAAAGGCTTTGAGAGCAAAGTCACTATGACTAAGAACGGCAAAGTCGCCGACATGAAGAAGATCTTTGCCGTAATGGGTCTGGCCGTGAAGTGCGGCGAGACCGTGACCATCGCCGCCGATGGCCCGGACGAGGATGCCGCCATCGAAGAATTGACCAAGCTGTGCAAGGACGCATGACTTCTCCCTCCGTCTATGACCATTCTGCATAAATACTGCTGACGCAAAACCGCTCCGGGCAGAACGTTCGGAGCGGTTTTACTGTCAGTATGCGTTTTTCATCACCGTGTTTTCCAGAAAGCTGAAAAACACATCGTATTCATTTGGGGTCAGCATTTTGGGAGAACTCATGATCACAAGATCATGCCCGTGGTTTCCCACATGATAGGGTGGATGAGTGTGAGAATAGGGGTTTTCCAAAACCCTCTTGACGAATTTCACATACAGTAGTATTTTTCCTGTAAATCCCACCGTCTTTGTGGATTGGTTTGAAACCACCCACAAAATGTGGTCGTGTTCATTTTGAACACAGGCACAGAAAGTGGTTGGTTATCACCGTGAGACCCACCACTTCCGTGAGGAAAAGTCCACGAAAGAACTTACCGCCCCGCAACACACCCGATTCACTTTGCCGCTTACTTCACCCGACAAAATCCATCGCTGCGCTGCATGGGCGGTATTTTTCTTTTATGGTCACTTGTCGGGGCGGAGGCCCCTCCATCTTGCTAACGCAAGACCGTTCGGTCGCTCAAAAGCCCCACTGGGGCTTTTGTTGCTGCGCAAACGCGGCATTTTGCTTTCCGAAGAAACAAAAAATCCGAACCCTTCTCCTATTGAGAAAAGGTTCGGATTTTCATTATTTGGTGCGATGGAAGGGACTCGAACCCCCGGCCTACTGATTCGTAGCGCACGCCGGGCGATTCCCTCAATTTTTGGAAGTTACGTTTCAACGTCATTTCTTTGCGATACATCGCAGATTTTGAACCTCGAGTTTCTGCACCCTTTGTCCGATTTTGCAATGATTTGCACCCTTTGCACGTTTTGAAACCGTGCAAAAACCGTGCAGAAACCGTGCACTTACTCCCGGACAAACTAAAAACCACTTCATCCGACAACGACTTGACGGCATTGGTTCGAGTGACCGCACACCAAAAATCAAGTCTTGGAGGATACTATTATGACGAAATTGCTTTCCTGCCGCTACAACATGGACACCAACCGGGTAGAAGCCCGGTTCGCAGATGGCACCACTCTTGCCATCAACTGCATCGCCGTGGAGGACGAGTACGGCAACACCCCGGCACAGCGGGCAGAGCTGGACTGGCTGCTGTATAATAAGCCACTGGAGTATGCACAGATGGTGCTGAGAGGGGAGATGGAACGTTATCTGTCGCTTGGCTGTGACCACGGCAGGCTGGAGGATTGAGCCACAGAAAACGCGCGGCAAAACCGCTAATCGCGCGGCGCGCGTTTTTATTGCCGGCTTTTATTCAGGCAACATTGCACGCGTGCATTCCAGCGTGCGATTCCGCCTTTCCAAAATTCAATCGTATTACAGTTTATTTTTACAAGTTCTCACCTTCACGCCGCATCTTCCCACACATGAAGAATGCACGCCGTGCGATTTTTGATCGCGGTTTATTCGCGGTCAGCCGGATTTATTCGCGCTTTGTTCGCGCGATTGCGCGTTTTCAGCGCAAATTCAGCGTAAACCATACCAAGTCAGCGTATTTTCAGCGTAAATCCTGAAATGTCAGCGTAAAACGCTCCTTTAGTGTAAGACTCAGCGCAAATCCTACCGACAATGCCCGTCTATCTATCCAGAAAACCTCGTAGGCAAGCATCTTGCGTTTTCTTTCGATTCATTTTCTGATTCTCAAGAATTTTTATTATCCAGTTGATCTTTCTGTGATTTCGGGTGTATAATCAAGACACATCGATTTCTTACTCACTTTGTAACCGCTACACAGGAGGTTCAACATGAATTCTGAAATGCTTGGCCTTAGCTATCTTCAAATTGCCTTGGGCAAGACTGACCATTTAGTCGCCCATATCAATTCCAATGATAAGGAACCCTCTTGGGATGGCGATGTTGAAGTATACCGAAAAGCTGGTCACGTCCACGCTAAGGCCGATTTAATTCTAAAAGTCCCTGTCCAAGTCAAAGGGCACTGTAAACCAAACTTGAAAAAGAAGAGCATTAAATACTCTATCCAATACGCCGACTTGAAGAACTATCTTGCTATAGGCGGAACCATATTTTTTGTTATTTATATCAACGATTCTGGCGATAAGGCAGCTATATATTATGTAGACTTGCTTCCATACGACCTAAAGAAACATCTAAAGGCATATGACGGAGATCCTTATAAGTATAAGAGCATTGAACTGAAAGCATTTCCCAAAAAGAAAAACGACATCGCAGATGTTTTCCTCAACTTCACGCATCATATGAATATGCAGCGTGCGTCCATTAACAGCACCCCTGTTACTTTAGAGTCGTTGTGCACATCTGATCCTGCACAATTTTCCAATATAGAACTTACTATGGGCTATTCTACTACATCACGAAATTATCAATTTCCCTTCGACTATTTTTTCGACCACGAAACATATCTTTATGTTAAGCAGCCACACGATGTGACCTTGCCCATTGCTCATCTAAAAAATGTCGAGACTGTGAACTATACAGTAAATGCCCCAATTAGTGTAAAGTCAGTAGTATTCTACGACCACTATACTGTTTCCCGCACGAAAAATTTGTCAACCATAAATTTTGGTGCGGATATTCATCAAGCTCTACAAGTTGGCACTCAAGCCAAACCTGATTTTCATTTTTCTCTGTCGGGTTCACTTTCCGAACGCATCCGAGATGCTCGATTCATTATTGCTGTACTAAACGCTCAGCAATACGAAATAAATGGTGGCGTACTAAATTTTAGTGGCGCATCTTCCAACAGTTCCGGTTTCATTGACGTTTCTTCCCTCCAAAAACAACTCGACTTCTTGGTCGGTATGCAGGACACTCTAAACCTTCTCCATGTGAAAAAGGATTTAGACCCCTCGCTTATCGATGAAGCCGGGCAAAATTGTCTTAACATCTTAAAAATCGCACTTCTGGACAAAAAATCAGTCAAATTAGTTCCTTCTGACTCTATTTTTAGACCCTGCCATGTTGCCAATCTAAATCTTCTTTTATGCACACTTCCCATTGAGGGAACCGATAATTTCTATGACGTTTATGACTTCAATCAAGCTCCTATAACTTTTACGACAGAGGATTCTTCCGGCAATGAAAATCCATCTTCTTATTATGTCCAATTAAATCGTAACCTCATGGTGTGGTGTGATAATATTGACTACGACATCATGCTCGACACACTTAAGGGAATCCCTTTCTCCGAAGAATACTCGCAGTCTCTCAACACTCTCATTCTTGAAATGCTTCATGCATATGATTGTAGCAATTCTACGAGAGAAGACATTCTCTCAGCAGTTATAGAACTTACTGACTGGGTGCGAAAAAATGACACTTTCTCTCTGCCCTCTGTCACAACCATCAATCATTATCAGGCTATCAAACGGTCACGCAAATTAACGGTTTCCGAACAAGCCGACTTATACCAACTCACCGAATCTCCTCAAGAAGATGAACAAATATATGTGGGTGCTTACTTATTATTGGATTCACCTGTTGCAGCCACTGTACACTTTTCAAAACTTTCTCCTGAAGAACAATCCACTTTTTTAGGATTTCCAATTAGTCACTTTATGCCAAACAACCATTGATTCACAAGTCCAGCCATTCTTCCCTTCGGCTTTCAACCAGTTCCCGAATCGAACTGATGCATCCATCCGTATCTTTCAACACTTCCTTCTCCCAGAAGTGGATAACATACCAATCCTGCGCCCGCAGAGCCTTGTCGTCCCGGATATCCCGTGCGATATTCTCTTCGATTTTGGCTATCCAGTACTCCCGGTTACGTTTCAGCTTCGGCTTGCGTTCTTCCCAGTTCTGCCCATGCCAAAACTCACCATCCACGAAGATAGCGATATTATATCTCAGGACGGCAATGTCGGGAGAGCCGGGGAGACGCTTATCGTTCAGCCTATACCGAAACCCCAGATGCCACAGACGCTTCGCCAAAAGCACTTCCGCCTTTCCTTGCTTCAGGTGGACACGAGACATCCGCTTGGATGTTTCCGGGGTCGTATCATATGATTTTGGATGCTTCATTCTACCTCAGTGCTCAAGTCCAATCCTATCAACCACATCGGAACTTTTACTAATTTATGATTTTCAAAAAAGCTCGCAGCTTTTTCGTAATTTACAATTCCATCGCTCAACTTTTGGGCAAGATTTCCTGTGGCTGTAATGTAAATATAGTAGTCAATTGAAACGTCTTGCTCCTCTGCGTCCATTAGTCTCTGTATGTCATGCTCAATCATCGCCCAGTTTCCAAACTGGATTTCTCCAACCACTGTCAGCCGTTGTTTTTCCGTCTTACAGTCCTCTCCATACGGCGTATTTATTTTTGACAATTCCTTTTTCCACTCTTTAGAAGTCATTTTGAAATCTTTGTACACACCGTCCAGTCGTTTCCCGCCGTTGTAGCAACCACGCTCTCCAACAAAGTAATTTCTGATACATGCAGTATTATAGTCTTTATCATAAAAAGAAAAGTCAAATCCCTCCTTTCCTTTATGAGAAAAACCGTTATATAACACATGTGTTTCTTTATGTGCACCCTCGATTTCCAACTTGGCTCGAAGAGCTTTGTTCAATGCTTCAGCCTTTACTCCATGCTTATTCTTTCTTACGAGTTCAGTTAAGTCGTATTTACTCTGTAGCCATTCTTTTATTTTTTCTCCTAAAGGATGGTTCCCTTCATCTTTCAAAAATGGCAATATTAGATTACCGTTATTAAAATATCGTTCGTCTTTTATTTTCAATGTATACTCCATATTCAATTCATCCTCAATCTTCGATTTGTTCTCTTACATAACGATTGTTCAGCCAGAAGCACTGCTTCGTCATGGAACCACCCGTAGGCAGGGGCGCGGTATCCGTACTATCCCGCCCATGGGGGCGAACGTGAGCCACACGGCTTTCCGACGCCTTGGGCAAGTTATTGCGATTCCGCCCGCTGGCATCTTTCCAGATGTGAACGCCCTCCCGCAGGGTATCGACCGTACGCTGCCACACATGATGCACCTCTTCCAGATCCTCTGCCGGGATATTCCAGAATTTCACCCTCTGAAAGTAGCACTCGCCGTCCCTTGACTTTTGGAAGATGATGAACAGGAATTTGGTCGGTGCAAGAAGGTCATAGAGCGCAGACTCTTCCCATGTTTCGTTCATCATTGCACAGAAGTTCATCACAGGGAAGGACATACTCTCTTTTATACTGCCATTCGGTTCAATGGCGATGGTCTTGAGTTGGATGCCTGCCTTTTGGAATTCCTCTGTATTTGACAGATGCCCTTTCACGCCAAGCATCGCTGCCACTAAAAGTTCGTTGAGGTTCTTGGCATTCGTTTCCACGCCCAGCCGCGCCTTAAGTTCCGTCCTGCTCATACCCACATAAGGCCGGACTTTTGCGATGAACCAGTCCTCAAAACTGGTCGTTCTTAACGCTGCCGGGTCTTTGATGATCTTCTCGCAGGGCTCGTCCCCGAAGATGTACCGCCGCAAAATCTGCGTCATGTAGCTGGACTTCAGCGAGTACGCCCGCTTCATGGCAGGGATAGGGCTGAACGGCTGCGACCGGGTATCCTGCGAGTTGCGGCCTTTCGGGCACGCCGCCAGATACATGGTGTCACCCTCACTGATCAGGTGCGCCTGTCCCGCCTTGATCTTATCCATCAGGATCTTCCAGTCATTGCGGATGACCTCCAGATCCTCGTCCGGGAACTGAAACAGCACTGCCTTGTTGATCGTAAAGTCGACTTTGGGCACCCCATCCCGGTGCTCATAGGACATCAGCAGCATACAAGCACATTTCATCCAGAATGCACTGGTCTCGAAGGTCTTGTAGTATTCTTCATCATAGTTCAGCATATCGCAGACCAACCGTTCCTTGGCCTGAATGCCACGAGGGGTCTGCCGATAGGGTGTCACCTTCAATTCAACGCCCGCTTCCTCAAAATCGGGAGCCGGGTTGCTATTGGGCTTATACCCAAACCAGCTTTCCTCCACAACGGTACCGATGGCACCCTTGCCTGTTGCGATGCGCCCAGTCTTGTCGATCTCGCCCAGCGTTTTGCCGACTGCTTCCTGTCCACGGGCGAGGACTTCCGCTTTTGTCTTATATTCGCGGTTTTTCATGATACCAGCTTACCTCCTTATAAAAGAGCACGACTTTTCTTTCAAAAAAACTTGATCTTTTGACGGATTTACGCTATAATAATGAAGAAGAAAGATTCAGAGCTAAAAATAGAGGTTGATCTTTTCCGCAAAAAAGTGTATACTTATGTTTAAGTATACCATAGAACGAGGTGTTATGAAAGTGTCAGCAAATAGCGATATTCGTGTTGTGGAGCTATTTGCCGGCGTCGGCGGTTTCCGCGTTGGATTGGAGCGTTGTTCCGAAAGATTTAAGACGATTTGGGCAAACCAATGGGAACCCGGCCAAGCTGGTCAATGGGCTTATAAGTGCTACGACAAAAATTTTGGCGAGGATTCCCACTGTGTGAATGCAGATATCGCCACCGTGATCGATCAAGTGCCGCCGCACGACCTTCTGGTGGGTGGCTTTCCCTGTCAGGACTACTCTGTTGCCAGCACCGGTGCTAAGGGCATCGAGGGCAAGAAGGGCGTCCTCTGGTGGTCCATCTATCAGATCATCCAGAAGAACCATCCCAACTACGTTCTGCTGGAGAATGTAGACCGCCTGCTTAAATCACCCGCATCCCAGCGTGGCCGTGATTTCGGCATCATCCTGAAGTGCCTGCAGGAAGAAGGCTATGGCATCGAATGGCGTGTGATCAATGCCGCAGACTATGGCTGCGTCCAGCGCAGACGGCGTACCTTCATCTTTGCATTCAAGAACACCACCAAGCAGTATGAGCGTATGACCTCGTGTTTCTCTGTGGACACAAAGGACGGTCGTGTCTGGCTGATGCAGGAGGGCTTCTTTGCCCATGCATTCCCGGTGCATTCTGAGGTCGCAGACCCTAAGAAAGTGACCACCGTCGATTTCAATGAATATACCGACACCGTTGACGTAACGAACCGTTTCAGAGCCGCTTTCTACAACAGCGGTGTGCTGTGCAACGGTAAGATCTTCTCTCTGGAAGCCGTCCCGAACGGTAAGGAACCGATGCTGCTCGGCGATATCGTTGTCAACGGCGATATCGACAAGAGTTTCTTCATCGAGGACGAGGATCTGGAGAAGTGGAAGTACATGAAAGGTGCCAAGACCATCGAGCGCACTTCTAAGACCGGCTACTCCTACACTTTTTCCGAAGGTCCCATTGCGTTCCCAGACCCTCTCGACCGTCCCGGTCGTACGATGCTCACCAGTGAGGGCACCAAGAACCGCAGCTCCCATGCGATCACCGACCCTAAAACAGGGAAGTTGCGCATCCTTCTGCCGGAGGAGTGCGAACGCATGAACGGTTTCCCGACGGGCTGGACCGACACCGGGATGCCAAAGCGTCAGCGTTACTTCATCATGGGCAACGCCCTTGTCGTTCCGCTCATCACCCAGATGGGCAAGCAACTACTGGATATCTTATAACAAAAAACCAAGGCTGCACAGTCGGCCTTGGTTTTTATGCTTTTTTCGCCACGATCAAGAGGTGCCCTATCATGGAGCAGATCCGTGTTGTTGAGCTTTTCGCCGGGGTCGGCGGCTTTCGCCTTGGGCTGGAGCAGACTTCCTCCTGCTTTCAAACTGTCTGGGCGAATCAGTGGGAACCATCCATGCGTTCCCAGTTTGCTTTCGAGTGCTACGAACGGCATTTCGGGCATCGTCCAGAACACGTTTGTCAGGACATCGTGACCGCCAAAGGAAACATCCCTCCACACGACCTTTTGGTCGGCGGCTTTCCCTGTCAGGATTATTCCATCGCCAAAAAGGGCGCACGGGGGATAGAAGGGAAGAAGGGCGTTCTTTGGTGGGAAATCAACGCTATCCTACGAACACACAGACCTCGCTATGTCCTTTTGGAAAACGTAGACCGGCTCATCAAGTCTCCGGCATGGCAAAAAGGGCGTGACTTTTCCATCATCCTGCGGTGCTTCTATGAAGCAGGCTATGCCGTTGAATGGCGGGTGATAAATGCCGCCGACTATGGCGAAGCACAGCGCAGGCGGCGCACCTTTCTCTTTGCCTTCCGAAACGACACCGCCCTGTTCCGAAAAGCGGCGGACTTCATCTGTGTGGAGGGTCTGAAGGGTGCCCACCAGTTGCTCCTGCAGGACGGTTTCTTTGCCCCCATCTTTCCCTTGTATGGTTTTGAACGGAAATACAGCGAGGGATGGCTCGATGAGTTTCGTTACCTCGACTTGAAGGATCTGTCTGCCGCACAATCCTGCCACTTCTACACCTCCGGGCTCATGGTCAACGGACGCTTTTATTCCGTCGAGAGCATCCCCCTTCAATTCCCATATAAGCCGCTCTGCTCCGTGCTGGAGACCGCCCCACTTGCAGAGCAATATTTCCTTTCCGCCGCCGACATCGACCACTGGCGGTATCTCAAGGGCGCAAAGCAGGAAATCCGCCACCGCAGGAACGGTTCTACTTATTTCTTTTCGGAAGGTTCCATGGCGTTCCCTGATCGTTCCGACCTTCCTGCCCGTACGATGCTTACCAGCGAAGGCTCCGTTTCCCGCAGCACCCATGTAGTCGCAGACCCACGGACCCAACGTCTGCGTACGCTAACGCCCATCGAATGCGAACGGCTCAACGGCTTCCCGGATGATTGGACAGCCGGGATGCCGGAACGACTGCGCTATTTCACCATGGGAAATGCGCTTGTCGTTCCGCTGGTCAAGGCTATGGGCAAGCGGATCAGCGCACTGGCCGAGGACGAGCAGCGCAGTTGATGGGCGTTTCTTTTGGGTTTCCAAAGGGGCCGCAGCACCCCTTTGGCACACGACTTTGCCTGCAAAGTCTAGTGTGTTACACCTTGGTTCCGGCTGATGCGGAAAAGGGGCTGCGAGAGGCTCCGGCAAGCACCTGTTCTGTGGCAGAAGGATGCGCGGATGGGCGTGGCAGTTGACGGTCTTTGCCCACCCAGCGCAGGCTTGCAGAGGAACCAATGGTGTACGTTCTCCTTCCTGCCGCAGCAGCGTTTCTTCTTTCCGGGAGGAATTGTGTCAATTTGACACGAATCCTCTTTACCGTTTCCGGCGTGTTCTTCCACGCATCTGCTTATCCATGCTCTTTCGCACGGCACGGCCCTGCTGTGGCGTCTTAGGTGTCAACTCATGCAGGATACGCATGGTAGCTGCTACATCCGCCTTGTTCAGCGAATCGAAGTCCTTGCCGACCTGCTTACAAAGTGCCCGAAGCTGCTGTTCCTCTGCGGAACCCTCGAAGGATTTTGCACTTTCGATGGACTGCCGTACCCGCTCAATGGCAGAACCGTCCGATGTGGTATCGTCTGTAATATGGGCGGTGCGAATATCCTTTAGAATCGCAGACAGTTCTTCGTAGATCGTACGTCCGAAGTATTCATCCTCTACCAGCTGCCCTATCTGCAAGGTGCGTATTTCCACATCGGTTTCCGCATCGTACTTCTCGCAGATCAGTTGCCGCATAGCCTCCAACATGGCGTTGGCATCCCGGATGCGGTCACTTACCAGACCGTTGACGTATATCTCAAGGTCCATCATAAGCTGCCGGAAACCCGGATGCTCCACCAGCTCACAAAGCAGCCGGTGGTTCAGTGCCTTGTCCTTCAACAGAATATCCACCGTACCATCGCTCAGATGCAAGTCCTGAATACTTGCATCTGGGCGTTTTTTGTTGTCGGTCAGGCAGAGCAGGTATTCCGGCTGCACATCGTAAAACTCGGCCAGCTTGATAATCGCCGCCACATTCACGTTGCCTACCGTGTCGTTCTCATAGGTCGAGAGCGTACTGGATGGGATTCCAGCCTGACTTTCAACGACTTTCTGGTTCAAGTCACGTTCTACGCGCAGGTCTTTCAGTCGTTCACCAATCGTCAATTTCGTTTCCATCTTCGCACCTCCGACCTTTTTTGTTCAGTATAGCATCTTCAGCAGCGTTTTTCCAGAGGACTGGATTTTTTGCATTTTTTGTCAAAAATCCGGCTTTCTGGATATACGGCACAGCGGCCATTGCGGTGCTATCCTATAGACAGAAAGAAAACATAGTAACTCCCCGGCAGCGAACATATTAAGGACTTCCCGCGAAAGCCCTCTGAAATATCTTTCATACCAGAACCTTGAGAACAGAATGACCGTCCGAACTGCCCAGACCGCCAAGACCTCCCATCGGGGGAGCGAGCGCCCTGCATGGGGCCGACACAGAGTCCAAAAAGATTTCCTGTCGGGAGGCAGCAAGGGAGACCGGCTTCACCGAGATCCTCACTTGGGGACTTCGGTGACTTTGAACGTGGCAAGGATCAAAACGATCCGTGCCAGAGCCTTTGAGCAAAGGAGAAATTTTGAGTTTATATCAAAAGATCAAGTCCGCCATCACCGTTCGGCAGGTGGGAGAGATGTACGGCATGGAGCCCGACCGCCATGGCATGGTGTGCTGTCCGTTCCATTCCGACAGCGACCCCAGCATGAAGCTGAACGACAACTATTATTATTGCTTTGGCTGTGGAGCCAACGGAGATGCCATCGACCTCACCGCCAAGCTGTTCGACCTGAACCCCCGGCAAGCCGCCGAGAAGCTGATAAATGACTTCGCGTTTGCGAAGCAATGCAGTCCCCAGTGGGGACTGCAAGTGACAGAGCGGTCTTGCGTCAGCAAGATGGAGGGGCCCCGTCCCGACAAGCTCTGGCTTGACCCGGACAAGCCGCCCGCCAATGCCATCGCCCTGCCGCCGCCCAAGCGTGGCCTGACGGACGAGCAGTGGGCAGACATCGCCTACTGCCTGCGGGTGCTGACCGATTATCTCGACCTGCTGCACGACTGGCGAGAGCGTTACAAGCCCGCCAGCCCGGAAGAACCGCTGGACGAGCGGTTCGTGGAAGCCCTCCACATGACCGAGACCATCGAGCACCTGACGGACTGCGTTGCATTTGGGACGCCCCAGCAGAAGGCCGCTGCCGCCGCACAGCTGCTGTCCGGGTCGTACCTGCTGATGCTGGAGGAGCGCACCGACCGCCTTGCTCTGGCAAAGTGCGCCTGATAATTTATTCACCTGAAGTGGTGGGTCTCACCGTGAGACCCACCACTTCACTTTTCTAAAGGAGAACCACCACATGAAGAAAAACATTTCCCGCAACCCCTTATGGCCGGACTGGTACAACGGCAAGAAGATCGATGAAGTCCAGTTTGGCCGCGCCTTTCTGGAACAATGGCCGCTGAAATGCGTCAACGGAACGCTGTACACGCTGGACGGCCCGGTGGAGGACGAGAGCGAAATCAAGCAGCGCATCTTGGAGAATATCGAGGAATATGTCACCTCCGGCCTGTCCAAAAAAGTCACCAACATTCTGGAGACCATCAAGCTGCTGGCTTTTTCCGACCCGTTTCCCATTGAACAGGACTGCATCCACCTTCAGAACGGCGTGTACCATCTGCCGGATGGCTCTTTTCAGGAAAGCCGCCTGTTCTGCCAGAATCGTCTGCCTGTGAGGTATGACCCGAAAGCTGCCAGCCCGGACCGCTGGCTGACCTTTCTGCACGAGCTGCTGGACGATGCCGACATCCCCACCTTGCAGGAGTATCTGGGCTACTGCCTGATCCCCAGCACCAAGGGACAGAAGATGATGCTCATTGTCGGCAAGGGCGGCGAGGGCAAGTCCCGCATCGGGCTGGTACTGAAACGGCTCATGGGAGATGCCGCCAGCAACGGCAGCGTCCAGAAAGTGGAGAACAACCGATTTGCCCGTGCCGATCTGGAACGCCGCCTGCTGATGATCGACGATGACATGGACATGAACGCCCTGCCCAAGACCAATTATATCAAGACCATCGTGACCGCCGAGGCCAAACTGGACTTGGAGCGCAAAGGTGTCCAGAGCTACCAGCGTGACATTTACGCCCGGTTCCTCTGCTTCGGCAACGGTGCGCTGACCTCGCTGTATGACCATTCGGACGGCTTCTTTCGCCGCCAGCTCATCCTGACCACCAAGGACAAGCCTGCAGACCGCACGGACGACCCTTTCCTTGTGGAGAAGATGTGCGCCGAGTTGGAGGGCATCCTGCTCTGGTGTCTGGAAGGGCTGCACCGGCTGGTGCAGAACGATTTCCGCTTCACGGTCAGCGAACGAGCCGCCGCCAACGTGGACACCATCAAGCGCAGCAGCAACAATGTCATCGACTTCATGGAGTCCGAGGGCTATTTCCGCTTCAAGGCGGACTACTCCATCAGCTCCAAGGAGTTCTACGACATTTATAAGCAGTGGTGCGAGGACAACGCCTGCCACAGCGTATCGGCGATCCGTTTCAGCGCGGAACTGCGCCAGAATGACCGCCGCTATAACCTTGAAGCCACCAACAACATCTACCTGCCCGGTGGCCGCAGGGTGCGGGGTTTTGTAGGCATCGAGCCGCTTGTCCACCCCTGCTCGTAAAAAGTGCATTTTTTCACGGAAGAAGTTCGTACAACCTGTACGGTCTGTACTTGTACGCACCTGTACGGTGCGTTTTGATAAAATCAAGCGTTTTATCGTCTGTATTTTGTTCATTTGTATGCCGTACGAACCGTACAGGTTATTTGAAGTCCGTACGCAATTTTTTCAGATGCGTACGGAGCAATCAAGTTCGCATTGTGCGAACTTGTCGGGGCGAGGCCCCTCCATCTTGCTGGCGCAAGACCGTTCGGTCACTTAAAAGCCCCACTGGGGCTTTCATTGCTTCGCAAACGTGAACTCGATTAACTCTCCCGCAGGAGACGTTCTCCCTCGGAGAGTCCTCGAAGAGCCCACTACACTTTGCAGCCCATAGGGATGAAAGTGTCATAGTGGGTTATTACACTTCCGCAGAAGTGCATCTCCGTTCCCCGTCACCTCTCGATGAACCTTGAAAGGAGGGATGCCCTTTGGCAAGAAATGATGGCATTGACCGCACCAGTGTCCGAAATCTCGCCGTTTCGGACAAGGCCGTTGGCAACACCCAGAAGCACAATGAGCGTGAAAAGGACAGCTATCGAAACCCCGACATTATCCCCCAGCGCACCTCATGGAACGTCCACTTCAAAAAGCCAACCGCCAGCTACACCGACCTATTCGCCCAACTGGAAACCGCTGGTACGATTTCAACGCGCGGCCTGAAGCCGGATGCCACCCATTATTGCGAGCTTGTCTTTGATGTCAACTCGGCCTATTTTGACAATCACGGTGGCTACGAGTTCGCCAAGCAGTTCTATGCGGATGCCTACAAAGCTGCTGTGCAAATCGTGGGTGGTGAGCAGTATATCCTCTCGGCTGTCATGCACGCCGATGAGATCAACCGTGCCATGACCGAAGCACTGGGCCGGGAGGTCTACCACTACCATCTCCACGTGGTCTATGTACCTGTGGTGGAAAAGCAGATCCTCTGGTCGAAACGCTGCAAGGACAAGGCACTGGTCGGCACAGTCAAGGAGACCGTCATGCAGGTCAGCCGAAGCAAGAAGTGGGCTTCCAAGCCCATGCTGGACGATGCCGGAAAGCCTGTCCTGCAAAAGAGCGGCAAGCCAGTCCTGAAGAAGTCGTACAGTGTCCTGCAAGACGATTTCTTCCACTATATGCGCAACGCCGGGTACACGGATGTAGAGCGCGGTGAGCGCGGCAGCACCGAAGAACACCTGACCGTCACCCAGTTCAAAGTCCAGCGGGAGCAGGAACGTCTGGACAGCCTGACCGCCCAAGCCGACCAAAAGGCGCAGTCGCTTGCCAAAACCAGTCAGACCCTCTCCAAAAAGGAGAAGGAACTTGCCGCTGTGCAGAAAAAGGCCACGCTCACGAAAGAAGCCCTCATTCATGCGCGCGATCTGGATTATATCGGCAAGCGCACCTTTCTCGGTAACTACTCGCTGACCGAAGAAGAATTTTCCAAGCTGAAAAAGCAAGCCGACCACGGCTATATGATGGACGTGGAGAACCGCCGCTTGAAAGAAGAACTTTCCACCGCCAAGAAGGAGGCCGTTCGTTGGAGCAACAAGTACCACGACCTGTGGTACGACGTGAAACCCTATCTGGATGCTCTCCACCGTGCGCCCGAACTGGTGCGCGGCTTTCTGGAAAAGATTCTTGCCCCCAAGCAGGAGCGCACCATGAATGTGCCGCAGCGAAACCGCAAGCGTGGTCAGGATATGGAACTTTGAGTTTCGGAGGATACTATTTGAACAAAAAGAAGAAGTCAAACAAATCCGGCTACCCGGATGAAGCAATCAAGACCCTTGCACGTTGCTTTTATCCCTCCATGGTTGAGTTTTTCAACAGCGAGGAAGGCCAGCGTGAATATGAGGAATGGCTGAAAGAGCAGGAAGTTCTACAAGCCTTGCCTGTTGCAGCATAAAAACAGCAGGACGCTCCCAGTAAAGGGAACGCCCTGCCTTATATAGATGTATCTCACCGAGGTGTGTCCAGTTGGGCACACCTCTTATTTTTTTGCCCTTAATCTTCTAACCCATGGCTCCCGGCTGCATTTTTCAAATATTCCTCTGGGTCACCGTTCAGAATCAAATCGGCATAGCTCAGCGGGTCATTGTAGATAAGGTAGTCCAATTCCGTCTGCTGTGCCATAGTCACATTCAGTGCATCCTCGACCCCGGTGCAGCCGATGGAAATTTTTCTCCCATCTTGGAGAGTCAACTCCACACACCCGGTATCCATGTTAAACTTGCAGGCTCTTTCATCGTACTTCATAATCGCATCCTCCAATTCTCGTTATCGGCTTACGGTCTATGACAAGGCATCAGAGTTTTGCGCCGTCCACGGGAGCCTTCATTGTTGTACCCGAAGAAAACGAAAAATCCGAACCCTTCTCCAATCGGAAACAGGTTCGGATTTTTCTTGTTTGGTGGGCGCGGGTGGATTCGAACCACCGAAGCTGAAAGCAGCAGATTTACAGTCTGTCCCCATTGGCCACTCGGGAACACGCCCATATTCATTTTTGCAGTCGTTTGGACTGCCTGTATATGTTACCACTGAAAGCGCAATTTGTCAACCCATAATTTGGGCTGGGCGCAAAAAAAGAAGAAATAAAGGCAGAGATCACAAAAGCCCTCCCGCTCGGGTGCGCTTTACAGCGTCCGGGCGGGAGGGCTTTTCAGCCTGACAAAAACAGGTCAGGAGAAAATCACTTCTGGTTCTTCATGTAGATGTGGTGCGGCAGACCGGCGATGTACAGCGGGGTCAGCTCGGCCTGAATCAGCGGACGGGCGTAGTCTAAGAAGTCCTCGGTCATCTGGGTATGGTTGTTGTTCATCCAGCTCAGGGGAACCTTCTTTTCCAGGTTGGCGACCTCGCTGATGGGATGCAGCTCGGTGGTGCACTGGTAAGGATTGTTGGAGATGCGCTTCAGGGCAACCATCTGGCCGGTAACACCCTCAAAGGCTGCCTTGGCGGCAGCACCACCCACCTGATAGGCCTCGGTGATGTCGGTGCGGCTGGTCAGGTGACCGGCGCAGCGCTGCAGGGTGGAAAGCTCGATGCAGCGGGTCTTGGTGTCCAGATTGCGGGCCACCACATTGGCCAGATACCGTGCGGTACCGGTCAGCGCCTTGTGACCGAAAGCATCCACGGCGTGCACGTCGTCCGCCAGCTCACAGACATAGCGGCCATCCTCCAGCTTTACGCCCTCGGAAACGGCAATGACGATGCTGGGCTTCTTTTCCTGCATCACACGCACCTTTTCCACAAAGCGCTCCACGTTGAAGGGAACCTCGGGCAGGCAGATCATGTCCACGCCCTCGCAATCATCGCTCTTGGCCAGTGCGGCGGCAGCGGTCAGCCAGCCGGCATTGCGGCCCATGATCTCCACCACGGTAACGTACTTGGTGCCGTACACGGTGGCATCGCGGATGATCTCTTTCATCACAACGCCAATGTACTTGGCGGCAGAGCCGTAGCCGGGGGTGTGGTCGGTGACCATCAGGTCGTTGTCGATGGTCTTGGGCACACCCATAAAGCGAATGTCACTGCCAACGCGCTGGCCATAGTCAGCCAACTTGCCGATGGTGTCCATGGAGTCGTTGCCGCCGATATAGAAGAAGTAACCGATGTTCAGCTTTTCCAGAATGGCGAACAGCTTTTTGTACACCGCCTCGTCAT
>OWKP01000363.1_pt1 | contig 36091 bp, 35 predicted proteins | sample 1732991 | NCBI WGS metagenome assembly OWKP01 (sample SAMN05065777, study PRJEB22554) | human gut metagenome | biome: ENVO:2100002; feature: ENVO:00000062; material: ENVO:00002003 | host: Homo sapiens | place: USA
CTTAGGTTATGTTACATTATTTTTACCTATATACACTCATCGTTACTGATATACACTCATTGTTACCGATACAAATTAAATCTAAACACTTACTTATTTACTTAACTTATTATATATACATTATCAATACTTATTATATATACATTATCCATTGTCAACCATCAATTATAAAATCCATGAAGTAAGTCCCTACATCAACTGGATTTATTTTTTCCATGCCTGGGGCTTTCAACCCAAGTTTGCGGCAATAGCCGATATTCACGGTTGCGATTCCTGCCGTGCCATGTGGCTTGCGGCTTTTCCCCAAGAAGAGCGTGCCAAAGCCGCCGAAGCCATGCAACTGTTTAAGGAAGCCAACAGAGTACTCAACCGATTGGATGAGGTAATTACGGTGCAATGCATTTACAGGCTGTGCAGCGCCAATGCGGAAGGGGACAATCTCCTTATCGAGGATACGGTGTTCCCTCTGCTCCGTCAGCAGACCCCTCACCCGGACGGAAGTCCGTTTCTCTGCCTGAGCGATTTCATACGGCCTCTCTCGTCCGGGGTGGCAGACACGATAGGCCTTTTCGCATCTTCCGTCAGTGCGGAAAGTGAAAACTACTACAAAGACGACCCTTACAAACATCTCCTCGTACAGACCCTGACAGACCGGCTTGCCGAAGCCGCGACAGAAAAGATGCACGAACATGTGCGCAAAGCGGTCTGGGGATATGCTCCCAACGAATCGCTTTCCATTCCGGACTTGCTGGCTGAGAAATATCAGGGTATCCGTCCGGCGGTAGGCTATCCTTCCCTACCCGACCAATCCGTAAACTTCATATTGGATGAACTGCTGGATATGAAACAGATAGGTATCACACTCACCGAAAACGGGGCCATGTATCCGCATGCTTCTGTATGTGGTCTTATGTTTTCACATCCCCGGTCACACTATTTCGCCGTAGGCAAGATTGGTGAAGACCAACTGGAAGATTATGCCCGCCGACGCGGTAAGCCGATTGATGAAATGCGAAAGTTTCTTGCAGCCAACCTGAAGAGTTAAGAGCCGGGAGTGTGATTTTCCGGTTTCCGTTACGACAAACAAATAAAAAGCGATTCGAGAAGCAATACAATGGAAAATATAGAACAAGAGTTTATGTCCGTCATACGGGAATACGAGCGCGTCATCTATAAGGTGTGTTACCTGTACACCACTCCGAACGCGACTCTTAGCGACCTGTACCAGGAAGTAGTACTCAACATCTGGAAAGCTTTTCCTAAATTCAGAAAGGAATGTAAAGTCTCGACGTGGATTTACCGTATCGCCTTGAATACCTGTATCAGCTTCATACGGAAAGAAAAGAACATTCCGGAGATTGTAACCCTCACACAGGAAGCCGACCGCAGCGAAGAGGACGACGAGACGCAAGCCATGTTACGGCAACTCTACCGGATGATAAACCGGCTGGGGCAACTGGAAAAGTCTATCATCCTGCTTTATCTGGAAGAGAAGAGTTATGAGGAGATTTCCGAAATCACCGGACTGACCGTAACCAATGTGGCTACCAAACTCAACCGTATTAAAGACAAACTGAAAAAGATGAACAAGGAGGAATAATATATGGAACTGGACGAACTGAAAAAATCATGGAATGCATTGGATGCACAGTTGCAAAAGGAACCTATCGCCGATGAAAAACAAATAAAGGAACTGCTTGCGAGCTATAAAACAAATACCCGGCGCAGCCTGAGGCGGCTCGTTATCCTGCAACGCTTCTCGCTTGGAGTAGGTGCGGTGGGGCTGGCCGTCATCCTGCTGATATGGCTTTTGCTACCTACTTTCGGCTTCAATGAACACTTGCAAAACAAGACTGCCATATTTCTGGCTTTCATCACCGTCACCATCCTCGGCGGTATGTGGTGGGACCGTAAAACTTACCTTTGGAACAGGAATACCCGGGTGGATGAGATGTCCGTAGCCGAAGTAAGCCGGCGCATGGCCACGTTCCGTTACTGGACCCGCTACGAAGTGTGGGCAGTAGCTGTCTGGGCCGTTATCTTCACCGCACTGTTCTACTGGGTAATGGATTACTACACGATGCCTCTCATAGCGCAAGTCGCCATGCTGGGATTCTGTATCATCTGGGATGTAATTCTTATTTATTTCATCTATAAAAAGGTTGTTTATAAGCACCTTGACAGTATTAAAAAGAATATAGAAGAACTCGAAGATATATGCACCGAATAACTCTTATACTCATTTTATTCCTGCTTCTGCCGGATATGTACATCTACCTGGTGTACATCGTAAAGAAAACGCGTAACATAGTCTGGCGCAGTACGTATTGGCTTCCCACCGCTATGTTGGTGGCCATATACATGTATTATATCTATATGACAGGGGATAATGCCCTTTCACATCATCCGCAAGGTATCGGCAGACTGGCAGTGGCCGTGATGCTGTTTGCCGTTCCGAAAACGGTGTTCATGCTTTGCTCGCTGCTGGGTATACTGATACGGGGAATCAGCCGGCTTCTGTCGCTCGTCATTTTCCGCACGCCGTTCAGAAGCCCCCGCTCTCCTTTCGTCGCACACCGGTTTCCTTACACACTGCTCGGATTGATATTGGGGGTAATCAGTTTTGCCAATATTCTTTACGGAGCCATTGCGGGTATCACACGCTTTGAGGTAAAGGATGTCGAATATCGCTCAGCCAACATACCCAAAGGCTTTGACGGTTATCGCATCCTTCAGCTGTCGGATATACATATAGGCAGCTGGCTGGGGAATCCGGAAGCTGTCCGGCATTTGGTGAAGCTGGTGAATGAGCAGAAAGCAAACCTTATTGTCTTTACCGGTGATTTGGTTAATCAGCAAAGCCACGAGCTGGACGGCTTCAAGGAGATACTTTCCCGGCTCCATGCTCCCGACGGAGTATATTCTATTCTCGGCAATCATGATTACGGGACTTACTACCGCTGGCGTAACCGAAAAGAGGAAACGGCCAATTTGGAGTATTTAATAGAACAGCAAAAAGAGATGGGCTGGAAAATGCTGAATAACGAGCATGACATTCTACATCATAAGGGCGACAGCATAGCATTGATAGGTGTCGAGAACGACGGGGAACCGCCTTTCTCACAATTCGCCGATTTGCCCAAAGCCATGCAGGGCACGGAAGGTATGTTCCGTATCCTGCTCAGCCACAACCCTACGCACTGGCGACGCGAAGTCCTGTCGGGCTCTGATATAGAGTTAACCCTTTCCGGACATACGCACGCCATGCAGATGGAAATGTTCGGACATTCGTTAGCTTCTCTCATCTACCCGGAATGGGCAGGCATGTACTACGAAGGCAAACGAGCACTGTATGTTAATGTCGGCATAGGATATGTGGGACTGCCTTTCCGCTTCGGTGCATGGCCCGAAATCACCGTTATAAAATTAGTTAGCGAGAATGAGTGACAAAATCTAAAAAAGGTCTATCTTTGTGGCAATAAAATCCAAAACCTATGAAGATACTCTATAATATTTATCAGATTTGCTTTGCACTGCCTATATTATTGGTGCTGACTATTCTTACCGCACTGGTCACAATTGTCGGTTCCTTATTGGGTGGCGCTCATTTCTGGGGATATTATCCGGGTAAAATATGGTCACAACTGATTTGTTATCTCCTGCTTATTCCGGTAAAAATAAACGGACGGGAGAAGCTCCATAAACGTACTTCTTATGTATTTGTCCCCAACCATCAGGGCTCTTTCGATATTTTCCTGATTTATGGCTTTCTGGGAAGAAACTTTAAATGGATGATGAAGAAGAGCCTGCGTAAGATTCCATTCGTGGGCAAGGCTTGCGAAAGCGCCGGGCATATTTTCGTAGACCGTTCCAGCCCCCGGAAAGTGCTGGCTACCATGCGTCAGGCAGAGGCTTCCTTAAAGAACGGAGTGTCATTAGTGGTATTCCCCGAAGGTGCACGCACATTCACCGGACATATGGGGTACTTCAAGCGAGGGGCTTTCCAATTGGCAGACGAACTGCAATTGGCGGTAGTGCCTGTGACAATTGACGGTTCGTTCGAGATACTTCCCCGTACCGGCAAGTGGATACACCGTCACCGCATGATACTGACGATTCATGAACCGATTGCTCCCAAAGGACAAGGGGCGGAGAATATCAAAGCGACTATGGCGGAAGCTTATACAGCGGTAGAAAGTGCATTGCCTGAACAGTATAGGGGGATGGTGAAGAATGAGGACCAGGACAAATTATGAGCAATAATTCATCCATATATACCCTCAACAGTAATTATATTCCTAATTCCAAATGCTTTGGTCCGGACATTACCCCTTGCAAAGGGAGCTGCATGTATCAAGAGAAAAAGGGCTGTAGCAAAATTCAAACAGCAATTTACACCCAGCGATGAAAATTTATCTACCGAATTAAAAGAAAGAGAGAAAAAATTGTTACCGACACAAGAAGACAACATTACTGATTTCATCAAATACAATTCAGGACGATATATCAATTACTTAGATAAATGGCTGTAACCAAAGTTTCACAACGAGAGATTGTTGTAGTTTTTTATAAAACATCGGAAGGTGAAGCTAAAGAGCGAGGTTGAATTCAGTGATGAAGAATAAAGAGTATACATATAACTTTCCACTTTTTTTCTTCTCAAAGACGTTCTTTTCTATACCCTTTTCTAAGCTAAACAGAGTATAAACCCATTTCACTGCTATTTTCTAATATCAGCAGACATTTCATAAGGACTATTTGTCACTTCATCATGACTATTTATTCAGTCAGTCTTCTTCTATAACCGTACTTTTGTGCGCAAAAGGAAAAAGAAAGTTTTAAAATAACAAGACAACAATTTATGATATGATGAGAAGAGAAAAACAAAGGTATGAGAAGCCTGCAATAAAATTCGTAGAAATAAACTTGGATAGTTGTATCGCAGTCAACGGGTCGACCTATACAGGTAGTAACAGCAATGTGATGTGGGGTGGAAACAGTAATCATGATAAAGACGTTACAGTTAACGAAAATGTAGATTTAAGTAATACATGGGATAATGATAGTTGGAATAATCGCTGATAATTAAAACTAAACAAAATAATTATTCAAATGGAAAAATTCAAATGGATGTACTTACTTGTTTTAGTAAGTGGATTAATATTAGGAGGATGCTCCTCTGAAAACGATATTATCGACAATATAGATAAAGAACCCGATATTGACAATACAGATAAAAAACCTGATATTGATTTCTCCAAACTGACATGGACAAAAAGAACCATATCTTCTCAAATCGAAGCCGGCAGTAATACTGATATTAATACAAGAGGTGCAAGCGAAATCGGTTGGAATGGAAATCCTTCGGGTGTGCTTCCGACAAATAATATAAACTATTATATCAATGTTTATGATGGAGAAAAGGTAGAAAACTTTGGTTTAGAACTCACCCATGAAAACAATGATATTATTTACTACACTTCTTTTGGCGAAGATAGTAGCGGAAACCCTCTTGTATTTATTAAAACAGATCCTAATCTTCCTAATGGTTACGAAAATGTTCTTTGGTTCGAAGTTGGCGAAAAGCAAGATGACATTCCCAGTGAAAGGCTCTTTTTCTTTACAACTGTCAATATGGCAGGCAAAGATATAGACGATTCAATTATACTACTGAAAAGGACAGGAGAAGTAGGCGAAACCGATATATATTATGGTGGAAACGGTTATAGAGAATATGGTGATAAACTATTTACAACAGAAGGGCTTTATTTTGTTAAGAACAGTGAATACAGTGAAGACAATAAGAAAATAGACCTCTATTATAAAGAAAGTAGAACTGGTGACTCAATGCTTGCTGACGAAAATAAAATAAAAATGAGGCGATTGACAGGAGTGATTACGATATACACAATAGTAATAGACCACTATGAGGGTGAGGTTCCTATAAATATTGAAGGAATAGATGGGACAAGTAGCGGGGATGCTATTACCAAGACGAATACAGCCTTGCAAGCAGCTTTTACAAACCTAACACAAAAACCTGAAGATTTTTTCTCCTCTGAGGAACTTGCGGCTAATGATAACGCTTTAAGCAACTTCATAGCAAACCAATTCGATAAGGGATATAGTATAAACGACTACTTTATTCGTAAAAAAGTACTTGAAAATTATCCTGTTGAATATAATTTCCTCAAGGGAGAGGTAAACCGTCAGGGCACAAAAGGTTTTCTTTATTTATGCAATTTGGATTTTCCTGCTTGGATGGATGAAATATCAAGCTTTCATTGGGGATCGACAAGTGAAAATCAAATTATTCATGGTATCAGCAGTTCTTGTGATAATTATCCGTTCCTTCCTGTTGGTAACGGATTGATTCTTAACCAAAACAACCCATTAATAATATTCATGGGAATGTCAAAACCAAACACGGAAGGCGTTACATATAATCCACCTTCACACTTATTACAAGTTAAGATTACGCCAAAAGATAGGATGGAAATTAAGCCCAATATCAGTCATAACATGTATGTTGTGTTCACAATCAAGGACTTGGTTCAAATGTTGGTAAAAGCGCAGATGAACGATGCAGTCGGCACTCCTCGGACCCGTTCAGCCTTAGAAGAACCTGTCTTAGAGTTGCCCTCAAACAGACTAATTTTCAAATAATCCAAATAATATTCAAAAGGCTACATCCGTCAACAGCGGTTTGCAGCCTTTTGAACATTTATTTTATTCCCAAACAACAGACGTAGACTATCCCACATTATGAAAGCCACCCTGAAACCCGACTTTATACTACACAGCATCGCCAACGAAAAAGTACTCATCGGTGCAGGCCAGCAGATTGACTTCTCCAAAATGCTAATGCTCAATGATACCGCTGCATGGATTATCGCAGAGCTCCAAAAACAGCCCGCCACACCGGAAGAACTCACTCTGAGATTAACAGAAATATACGATGTCAGCCAAGAAGAAGCGCAAAACGACATAGAAGAACTGCTCCGTCATTTAGAAGAACAAGGGATAGTAATCATTGAAGAATAAAGCAAGAACAAAATCGCTGAAACAGCGTTCTTTCCAAGGTCTACTTTAGCCTCACAAAGTAGACCTTTACAAGCATAAACCTCTATTTACCAAATAAAAACATACAATAACTTACTACAAAAAGGAGAGAAGACTTTCCTGATAAACCAACTGTCGGGCAGAGAAATAATGATATTTATTTATGCTTCTTTGCTTCAACAATATTTAAAAACATAAGCTAAACTTTTATTTAGTTTAATAAAGGGCATTATCCTCTTTATTGTATATTTATTGCCCCAAAAATAACTTTTAAATTTTAGACACTAATTACAGAATAATTATATGATTACTCTATCTTCTCATCCACACCCGTATCACAGCCTCACCACCTCATCGCACTCCTCTGCCACCGCTGGGTGATGCGTAATAAAGACAAACGTCTTCCCCCCACAATCCCGGCGTAAATTCCCTAATAGCAATCGTTCCGTTTCCGGGTCGAGCGCAGAAGTCGCTTCATCCAATAGCAGAATATGCCCCGGACGAAGCAATGCACGGGCAATAGCAATACGCTGTGCCTGTCCCTCACTGAGTCCACCGCCTTGTTCGGTTAGCAGAGTATCTATCCCGTCCGGAAGTGAGAACACAAAATCGGCAACTGCCGTACGTAAAGCATGGTTCATGTCTTCTTCCGTAGCTTCAGGATTGCCCATCAAAAGGTTTTCACGAATAGTGCCGCTAAACAGAGTATTCCCCTGAGGTACATAAGTAAAATTGCAGCGCGTGGACGGAGAAACGAGGCAACCCTCTTCCTGCAACTGCGAATGCGAGCGAAGCACAATACTTCCTTCTTCCGGCAGTGCAAGAGCAAGCAACATACGCACCAAGGTCGTTTTCCCTCTGCCGGTTTCCCCCATTACAGCCGTACAGCTACCCGCCGGAAACTTACAGGAAAAATGGCTGAATACAGGTGCCTCGCCTTCCACATAGCGAAATGTAATATTATCGATTTCCACATCGGGAGTTTCAGCAAAGCGCATACTTTCCTCACCGCTTTCTTCCGGCAACCGTTCCAGCTCTTCCAATCGGTCTATGGCTGTAAATACCTGTGCAAAGGAAGGTATCAGCCGGGACAGGTCCAGCACAGGACGCTGTACTTTCCCCACCAGCTGAAGAAAAGCGGCCATTGTACCGAAAGTTATAGCCCCCGTACTGAGACTGACACTACCCCACAGAAAAGCGGTGAGATACCCTCCGGAAAAGGCCAGCGATACAAAAGAACGTGCGGCAAGCGAAAAGCGTGTACGCCCCAGAACCTGATTGCGTAGCGTATCTTGCCACTCGTCCAGCTTACTGACACGGTTACCACTCTGCTCCAATGTCTTGATAACCGTCCTATGTTGCAAACTCTCCTGAATAACAGCCTGTATCAGGCTGTCACTTCTGCGAATTTTATGCGTATAGCGATGAATACGTTTCATATAATAACGGCTACCCAGCAGAAACAGCGGAAAGACGGCCACCACAATCCACGGCAGAAACGGGTCTAAATAACAAAAGAATAAAAAGGCCGCCAGCAACTGCACTCCGGTCACCACCAGTGACGGAAAAGACCCGGTAAGCAACCCCACTACCGATGAAACATCCTGCTCCACACGATTCACAATATCCCCGGTATGGAACCGTTCCAGTTCATTCCAGCGGCTATGCAGCAGGCGAGTAAAAAGACGGTGTCTCAGCGTATTTCCCAGCTCAATCTGCATACGTATGCCCACCCAACTGTCAACAATATTACAAAGCAACTGCAATACAAGCAAAGCGACCAGCAACAGAGCTGCCCCCAACAGACTGCCCGTAACCGTCTCCGTAGCAATATCTATCACATATTTAGACACCCCGATAAAGGCCAGGGAAAACAATACGGACAATGCTCCCAGCGCACAACTCACCAAAACCGCCCAACGCTGTCCGGCAGAAACTCTCCACAAATAGCAGATTTTATCTTTCAGATTCTTCCCTATAAGAGCAGGTATCAAGTCGTCTTTCATCACTCAATATTTATAATCGTCTATACAATGCCAGCAAATACCGGCGACAAGGCGCCAGCCTCACCCAACAATAAGAATACGTGCGCCACAACACACCGTCGGCGGCATACCTCTTACCTTTCCGCATCACGGCAATCACCTTTCCTGCAACTTGTGCAGGAGTAGTTTCCTCGGTTTGTCGCAGGTTGCCATCACCTTGCAATATAAGTTTCTCATCCCTGCGGGCTATAATACGATGCAACACAAACCGCCCTTCCATGTCCTTTGCCAATACGGTAACTCCGGTTTGTAGCTCCTCAGGAACAAAACCACCCAAAGTAACACAGTCACGACCATCCGCCAAAAAAGGATTCATACTGTTTCCCCGCACAGGAATAGTCACCGAATGTCCTTGCTCAATCAGTCGCGCCACCTCCGGCAATATCACTTCATTATCAAAAACCTTTTTCATCCTCTGTACACGTTCAGTTCTAAAAAAAGAGTATCCGTTGAAAAAAGAAGGCCGCCTCATTAAATCCTGAGGCGGCCCGCAAACAAACAAAACAAACAAGAAAGTCATAAAAGACTTTCCGTTCAGGCATTCCCGCTTCGCTAAGCAGGAATGCGAACTCGTCTCACGACGACATAGGACGTTATGTCTATCTACTTGTCAACCACATAGTGTATTTTAACTTTCACACAGCGATTCAATTTTGCATTCAGCCCCTGTGTACTCTTATCATTCACGGTGGCAATAGGATCGGTCAGTGTGTTGAGAGAGAAATTGCTTCCCACCACTTTCTTGAACCGCTCATTTTCCTTCAACCATTTGATAACCGAATAAGCACGGTTGTGAGCCAATGTCTTATTACGTTCCAAACCTACATTGGCAGCATCCTTACCCGTGTAGTTGTCCTGGCTGGTAGCCAATCCCTCAGCCTGTACGTGCAGTATTCTTCCCTCTTCAAAGATTCTCTTCAGAGCGCTCACGGCTGCGGAGTCGGCAAACTGTCCGGTATAACCTTCGTTACCCTCGATAGCTGCATATATATCGGCAAAGCTGAACAGCTCGGCATCAGTATCCGGTTTCATGTTTTCTTTCACCAATCCGAGGCCGGCATGCGCATTCAAGCCATAAGAAGTGCTCTCTTTATAATTGTCTCCGCTCATCAGGCTTTGATTCTTGGTAGCATTATCCACACGATAGTACCAAGCCTTGTTCCCGCTGTATACAGGAGCATAGTAATATCCGTTTTTCTCCTTAAAGGCATTCATGCTTTCGGCATCCATATCCAGTGAAATAGGTGAGGAAGATATTTCATAACCGCGTGACACACCTGCCATACCGGCCGACTTGCCGGCTTCATCCGTAGCCACATCCGTAGTACGCAATGTCGACAGCGAAGCGCCCGATGCCAGACGTGCAGCTACCTCATCATTGTCCTCGAACTTCTTCTGAGTGAAAATACCCGATGCCAAGTAATCGATGGAGTTCACCGCAGCATCAAATACTACCGGAGCATCATCCCGTCCTGAATAATTGTTCGGGAAGAACACATAAAATACCATTGACTTATATTCAGGACAATCGCTGATAATCTGATTGATGACGGGACGGGTAATATATACCGGCTTCGCACAAGGCGCACATCTCTCCCAACCGCGTTTCTTGAAGTAGTAAGTCATACCGATACGGATACCCGTATTGTTGTCGAACCACTTGCTGCTCTCACCGGTAGCCTTTAATGTCACTGCATCAAAATTAGTTTGGAACAACGTTGTGTACAGTTTCAGGTCCAAAGACAGATTTTTCTTTTTGGAGAAGAAACGGCTGTACTGCATTTCCAGGTGTCCGCTCCACTCATTACGTTGAGGACCGATATCTCTGTGATGCAAAGCGCCGATACCCGCAGAAAAGATAAACTGGTTCATCAGCTTGTCGGAATCAATACCTTCGTATCCGCAGAAAAGACGGGACAGGTTGAACATAACATTGGCATTCAAATCCCACCATTTGTTCTTCGTCTTCCAATAAGGAACACCGTCACTATTTATTAGAATCTGTCCGTATGTAAAGGGAGTCGGTTCCTTGCTATATCCGCGGGAGTTACCCATACCGAACTGAAGTTTCACACCGATACCAGGAGTGAACCACTTACCCACACCCACATTAAAGTCGGGAGAAAGTTTTCCTGCGAAATCTTCTACCTTGCCATAGTCACCAAAGAAAGCATGATAGCCCACACTTCCCAGTACAAACCAGTTATCCCAGAAACGGTTAGTCACCACACGATACTCATCATCGGTAGGCTGCGGATTTTCAATCATGTCGATGGAATCCTGCTCCACCGTTTGTGCGCCGATACTACCGCTCCAAAGCAGGGAGAAGAGCACCATGCAAAATGCTAATTTTTTCATTTTCTCTTAGTATTGAATATATTAATTATATGTTATTTGTCTTTTCTGTCTAATAAGCATTTTTTTCACCATGAACAATGTTGGCAACCGTTTTATAAATGATATATACATCCAGCCCGAAACTCCAGTGCTCGATGTACCATATATCATTCTTGATGCGGTTTTCCATATCACTCAACTGTTTCGTCTCACCACGAAAACCGGACACCTGACTCCACCCCGTAATGCCGGGCTTCACAAAATGCCGTACCATGTATTTATTTATCAGTTGCGAATACTCTTCCGTATGTTTCAACATATGAGGGCGGGGCCCCACAATACTCATATCTCCCAACAACACATTAACAAATTGCGGCGTCTCGTCAAGGTTCGTCTTGCGCAGTATGCTTCCCCAACGCGTCACGCGGGCATCCCCTTTGGTGGCCTGCATCCGGTCGGCATCACTGTTCACTTTCATACTCCTGAACTTATAGCAATAAAACTCCTTGTCATTCAGTCCGTTCCTTTTTTGTTTAAAGAATACGGGACCCGGCATGGTACACCATGTCACAATGGCCACCACTACATAAATAATAGGAAACAAAGTACATAGGAACATAAGCGAGAACACAATGTCGAACCCTCTTTTAAGCGCCTTATTGCCTAATCGGTTCAGCGGTTCCTGCCGCAGGCTCAGATAAGGCACAGTGCCCACCATATTAAGATACATCTGATTCTGCAAATAATTATGCACATCGGGTACACTGTAAAAATGTACCAGATTATTCTCGCAATAATTAATCATCGGCACAATGACATCCTTATGTTCCGAAGACAAGCAGCAGAAAAGACTGCGTATATAAGTACGTTTCTTCAGAAACCCGACGACTTCCTGCGGCTTGCCCAAATATGTACACTCCTCAGGAAAAGCCGGATTGGGCTGATAATCGAAATACCCCACAACTTTATATCCCGACCAAGGCTGTGCCGTCAATTCATAATACAATTGCAGATTATTCTCCGTACTGCCCACCAATACCACCGAATGCAGGTTATTACCTTTCAGACGGGAATTCTTGATGAAAAAACGTAAAAGCAATCTGAAAGACACGATACAGACAAACAGTACGATGATATAGCCCAAAAAGAAATAAGACCACACATCCATGTACCGCCCTATGGCAAGAATCGCCCCGGACAAAACGGCAAAGTAAAACACGTTAAGGAATACAAGCGTTACAATCTGATAGGCATATACCTTTCTTTTATACAGAATAACCGACCTCTTCATGCTGCACAGCACGTAACACAGCAACAAGGTCAGTATAATCTGAGCTTTCGGAGCGCTCAGTATTTTCTCCCAATGCGTACCTGCCAGAAAGAAGCAGAACAATTCAAAGATAACGCCACATAATAAAGTGTCTCCAATAATTACCGTAGCCTTTATCAGTTTACTATATGATTGTATTCTTACCATTCTTCGTTATCTGCTTGTTTCTTTTTATCAAGCTGCAAAAAAAGAGAAAAAACGGGTAAGCAAATAGACATTCGGTCACCAGTGTGTGATAAATTGTCTATAAGGCGGCATTCACAGACTTCACGGAACTGCCTTTCAGCCTTCTCCACACCATATAGAAAGGGAAACAGCAAGCTTCGTCGGGCATCAGGCCAAACAGTAAGGAACAGCGTTTCAACCAAAAGAATCCGTTCCCCATCACCCTGCCGGCAACTGTTCGTTTGTTCTCACTGCACTGCTCCCGCTCCATTTTCAACAGATAGCCGTCTCGCCAGATGATATTTCGCAATAACTGCATATTCCTGTCATGCAAAGGTCGTAGCGGAAACTCCCTGACACCCTTGATATAGACATCGATAAAGCCGAAAAGCACCCTGCTGAACCTTATCATATTCAGCTCACGCAGTATCCCCACCAGTTTTTTCCTATCGAGCGAGGCATTGCGCAGCATCACCGCCACATCACACACCTGCTTCAACCCAATTCCGTAGGTCAGCACATGGCGGCGTAAATGGAGAATCAGACAGGCAAGATACAGCTCATCCCCCTCTTTATCCGCATGCAACAGCTGCGTCAGCCTGTTATGCACCACCGGATTATACAGATATTCCCGCTGCCGATGGAATTCAACGAACACTCCCCTGTTCCGGAGCACAACATCTTCGTGCTCCACCCGATAAGGCAATTTCCACTTTTGCAGCACCTCTTCCAATCTCTCCCAGCCCGCATGCACTACAATATCCAAATCGCCATAGCTGCGATACATCGGCCTATTGTACCAATGCGCCACCGACGGCCCTTTAAAGACCTCCGCCTCTATGCCTGCCTCTTCCAGACTTTCCAGCCAGAAAGAGCCCTCATTGGCTATGCGGCTGTTCATCCGTTCCATATATATCAACTGTGCAATCCACTGCCCCCACAACTCTCCGTCCGGACGCACGCCACAATGCGCGATGCCGTCCGTCACAATGCCCGACACTGCCTGCCGATGCCCCATATCGTATATCCGGCACCAATCATCCCGTGTCAGTCCGGTCATGTCATATCCGGGTTCATCCGGCTCCTCTCCCCACAATCCCAGTCTCAGAAAGTGGAAGAAGAGTTCCTCATCACGCCCCATATTTTCCATATCCCTGGTATTTACCTTCCCGCACCAATCCGTTTAATCCTTGCTCCGATAAACTGCGGCACTTTCCAGCTCATCTTCATCAGCTTTGCAGGTACTCCCGGAAAACCGTGCGCCCTGTATATGCCCACATCTTCCTTCCACATCTGCTTCCGTCTGGCACTGTCGGTGGACAAACCGCCCATACGCATCCTCACGATGTACTTGTTCAGATACTCCACACGCAAATCCGCCTCATACAGATACCTCACCAGCAGGTCCGTGTCCGCCGCTATCTTATAGTTCTCGTTATACAATCCCCACCTGCCCATCACCTCGCGCCGGATGTACACCGTAGGATGCAGCGGCAGCCAGCCGCACTTCACTTTCCATTTCCGATAGTTCCCGCTAATCCAGTCGCGCACGGGCCTGTCCGTGTGCTCAAAATCTACGAACAATCCGTTGCCATATACCAGTTCGGCTCCTGTTTCACTGAATTTTCGCACAATATCCGAAATGACATGCCTGTCGAACAGAAAATCATCCGAGTGCAACAGCCCTATGATATCTCCGGTTGCGGCCTGCACTCCTTTATTGATGCCCTCGTACATACCTTTATCGGGCTCCGAAATAATTCTGGTAATCCGGTCCTTATATCGGTTTATCACTTGCAAAGAGCCGTCTTTGCTTGCCCCGTCCACAACGATATATTCTATATCCGGATAGTCTTGCGACAACACACTTTCTATGGCCTGCCCTATGGTCGCCTCTCTGTTAAAGCAGGAAGTGATAATGGATACTTTCATTTAATAATAAAACAACGCGCTCCTTTACACATTATTGAAGTAATCATTTTCCAATCTATCGAACACATTCCGTATTAAATGCCATCGTTCCTCTTTGTCCGCGGCATGCACGTAGATACGTAGAATACGGTAATACTGGTTTATATCTACGCTAACCCCTTTTTTACCTTATAGTAAGTGCGGGTACTCATAGAGGCCATTTTGCATACCTCATTTATAGTCAAAAACTTACCACCCACCATATAGCTATAGCGAAATAGTTCCAAAAGGTCTCCCAATTCCAGGTTAGGCCCGAAATCCGCAGCTTGCTTGCTTTTCTTCATTTAGTTTAAATTTATTAAGAATGTTAAATCACGTACGGTTCATGACCGCCATGACGGTCATGAAATTTTGTTGCAACAAAAAAATATTGTGAACTTCGACACTTTTTAGAACCTGCCTCAAAGGATGCAGGCTCTCATTTATCAACGAAATAATTTTATATGAAAGAACTTCAACTCAGCCTTTTCAAAGGCTATCCGGATACCGTACCGGACACTATCACCCTACAAGGTATAATCAATCTGATTCAGAACGACCCGTCCGTACGCGACCATACAGAGAAATACCGTTACTACCATGAGCAAGGAAGCCTGTCTGCAGCTGCCCGCGAAAAGTCCTCATGCCCCTGCTTTGCCGTTGCCGTCACTTTTGCGGGCGGCAAGCAGCAAGCCCATATCCAAAGCTGGACTTCTTTGGGCATTGTAGACATAGACAACGTACCCACAGAGAAACTGCCGGAAATAAGAGAACAGATTACCGGCAGTCCTCACACTCTCCTTTGCTATACTACCATAAGCGGCAGGGGCATCCGCATCATTTTCCCGATAGACGGCTTGACCGACGATACCGAACAAAACATAAAACTTTACAAGAAGGCTTTTGAACAAGGGAACCGTTATTATGCCGACCTCACGGGATGTACATGCGACTTGAAATGCAAAAATGCCACCCGCCTGAGCGGACTCGCCCATGATACCGGTGTCTATTTTAATCCCGACGCAACACTGTTCCACATCACCATCCCTCAGAAACGCACGCCCGGCAATGCAAAACCTGCCGGAAAACGATTATTGAAGAAAGCTCTGACAGCCGCCGGACGTATTCTGAAAAAAGAGGGCATCGCCTACGAAGCCCATCACCGTAACGAGTACATCATGCGAATGGGATATCTGCTCAACACCTACGGCATCCCCCTGCAGGAAACCGAGGAATGGGCCGCCCGGCAGTTTGCCGACTACGACGGCGATGCGGCAGGCATCATCCGCTCATGCTACCGCCACACCGACGAGCACAACACACGCCCGCTGACAGGAAACGGCTCCGCCCCATCCGAAGAAGAGGGATACGCCAATGTAGCAGAAATAGAAAAGTTTCTGGCCTCACAGGCCCTTTTCCGGCAAAATATCATCACACGGCAATGCGAAGTGGCCTTCAAAACCCTTGACGACTTTTCCGGCAAGCCTGCATATACCTCGCTCACCGACCGAGACGTCAACACGCTGTGGAGCCGCATGAACAAAGAAATCAGCCGTGTCCGTCTGAACGATATTTATAATGTGCTGCACTCCGAATACGTGCTTCAGTTCAACCCGTTCCGGGAATTTCTGTTCAGCCTGAAGCCATGGGACGGCATCACCGACTATATTGGAGAACTGGCCGACACCGTCCGTGTCAAAGGAGATCAGCAGCGCTTCAAGCACTATTTTCGGAAATGGTTTGTCAATATTCTCCCGACCTTGTTCGAGGAGCATTCTGTCAATCATGAAATACTGGTGCTCATCGGTCCGCAAGGCAGCTACAAAACCACTTGGTTCAACCATCTGCTGCCACCCGAACTGCAACGTTATTTCTATACCAAGATGAACAGCGGCCGCATCACCAAAGACGACCAGTTCACACTGACCGAATTCGTGTTAATCTGCCTGGAAGAAATCGACGAGATGCGCCCTGCCGAGCTTAGTCAGCTCAAGGCATTGGTTACCATGAAAGGCATCAATGAACGCGCCGCTTATGGACGCAACAAAGAACACCGCACGCACATCGCCAGTTTTTGCGGTACAGGCAATAACATTCAGTTTCTGAACGACCCCACCGGCAATCGTCGTTGGCTGCCCTTTGAGGTAGAGGAGATTAAAGACCCCAATCTCTATCCTTTCAACTATGAAGGGATATACAGCCAGGCATTCGCCCTTTGGAAAAGCGGCTTCCGGTATTGGTTCAATCGGGAAGAAATAGACGTACTAAATGAGCATAACCGGAATTTTGAGACTCCCAATCTGGAGAAAGAGCTGATATTAACCCATTTCCGCCGGCCGCTGCCCGGAGAAAACGGCATTTTCATCACTACAGCCCATATCCTGAATCGTATCAACGCTCTTATCAAGCATCCGCTCAGCTCCACTAAAATCGGCATCATCATGAAGCAACTGGGGTTTGAGAACATCCGTTGCGGCGGTCAGCGAGGATACAGAGCTGTGGAATACAATGCCGAAGAAATCTATCGCAATCAATGCGCCGCCGCCCGCTACGGCAGCGACTCTTCAACCGCAGCCGAGCAACCGTAACAAATGACACCTTGACACCTTTGACACTTACTTTTTAAAGTCGTATGCAGAATTTATATATATAAAATCCGTTTTCACCATCATGCATTTATTAACAAACCATTATATCTAAAACTTCCATATATAAGTGTCAAAGGTGTCAAGGTGACAAAATCGAGACTACTTTCACTGCCTGTCGAGACTATCCTCGGAGCCCTGTGAGAGTAGTCTCATCCGTTCACGAGACTACTAATGCCGGTCCCCGCTTCAAGGCCTGCCCAAATGTGCAAAAATCAGTTCTACCTGCCATGAAGTAAATACATGCTGCCGGGAGTAATATCCCGCATTTTGCAAAGCCTCGCTGAGTGCCTTGTTCAGTTTAATCCAGCGTGCCAAGCGGTTCAGCGCCGATGTCGGCGCTATATCGGGAGCATAGGCCTGCGCCAGTTCCTGCTTGGAATAAGGTTTGATTTCCCAACATTTCTCTAAAGCCGTTCTCTCTGTATCCATAGTTGTTTTCATGTCCATAACTTTTTGATTTTTAGAGTATAAAGTTACAAAAACATTCTTACACAACCATCACTTTCCGTCCTTGTTTTTCATCTTATTTCCTATCCGCTCACGCTCTTTCCGCCACATTCATTTTCGCCCTTACCGCAGGTTGTATCTTTGCTTCGTAACCAATTAATAATTTATTTTATGGCATTAAATTACAGTATTTCCATGCTTTCCAACCCCATGAAACCGGGTGAAGCTAAAAAAGCTTATGCAAAGGCACAAATCAGTCAGGAACTGACGCTGAAAGAGCTGAGCCGCCTCGTGGCCGGTCAAACCACCGTGAGCCGCGCCGATGTATCTGCCGTGCTGATTGCTACCGTGGACAACATGATAGACAGTCTGCGTGCAGGAGAACAGGTGGATTTCGGAGAACTGGGAAAGTTCCGTCTTCAAATCACCAGCCGCGGAGCTGAAACAGCCGAGAAATTCACCGCAGCCAACATCACCGGGGTCAATATTCAGTTTGTGCCCGGTGAAGATTTAAGAAACATCTTTGCAGGTATGGGCTTCACCCCTGTGCCGACACGCGCGGCAGCCCGTGCCGTGCTCAAAGCCCAAAAGGCCGGGGAGACAATGGTAGATATTTCGGGAAAAGACACTTCCGGCGGCGGTTCCACAGGCGGTGGCGGCAATAGCGGCGGCTCCGGTGAAGAGGAAGAAAATCCGTTAGGATAAAACCGTCATACGGACCTATTTCCCTTTTATCATCACATTTAAAATTTCAAATCAACAATTATCATGAAGAAAGAATCAAAATCCATCTGGGGAGTTATCCTCAAAGTAGTTATCGCCATCAGCACCACGTTGGCAGGTATATTCGGTTTAAGCGCCTGTACCAAATAGACGTATGAAATCAGGCAGTTTCTATCAAAACTATCGGGAGGTTCGCCTCCTGATAGTTCATTGCAGCGCCACACGCTGTAATCGTGACTTTCCGCTCGATGCCTTGCACCGCAGCCATCTGTCACGCGGTTTTGCCAGTATAGGTTATCATTTCTACATTACCCGCGAGGGCAAGGTGCATATCTGCCGCCCCGCACATCAAATCGGGGCACATGTCACCGGCTGGAACGACAAAAGCATCGGCATTTGCTATGAGGGCGGGCTCTCGGAAAAAGGCGTGCCCGCCGATACACGTACGTATGCACAAAAGTGCTCGTTGCTGGACCTGCTACGGCAATTGAAGGCAGATTATCCGCAGGCAAAGATACTGGGGCATTATCAGGTCAGTCCGAATATCAAGAAAGCGTGTCCTTGCTTTGATGCAAAGGAAGAGTACAAATTCATCTGAAAAACCACTACCATTTTATCCCATGATAATCTTTCAAAAACAATCCGGACTTCAAAAACTCCTTTTTACCGGAATAAAAATAAGAGAGAAAAGGATCGCACACTCTTGCCGCCCCGTCAGCTACAGTAAGAGGGGGCGTAAAACCACTTTCCAAATTTCTCTTTGCTATCGGATAAGGGTTTTCATCCGTAATCCACCCGGTATCAACACTATTCACATAAATTCCCAAACGCAGATAGTCCTCTGCAACAGTTCTGGTAAGCATATTCAAAGCAGCTTTGGCCATATTGGTATGAGGATGAAACGGATTTTTATTTTTTTTGGAAAAACAACCTTCCATTGCAGAAACATTTACTATGAATTTTTCTTTAACAGGGGCTTTCTTCAATAATCCCACCAACCGCGAACAGAGCAAGAAAGGTGCTGTCACATTGACTAACTGTACTTCCAAAAACTCTCTAAGCGACACATCCCAAGCTTTTGATATCCAACTGTTATGCGTTCTCAAATCTTCCAAAAAACCATCTTCATCGACTTTATCCGGCATAAAAGTCCTCTCAATATTCCCACAGTTTTGCTTCTGTTCCAGATAATACCGCAACAATTTACCCTGAACGGGAGACAATCTATGGTTTTCATGCTTTTCCAAATCTCTCAAGTGCCGGTAATATTCTTCCGGACGTGCAATAGTTTGAGCAGCATTATTAATAATAATATTCAAATAAGGAAGCTTTGCATTCATCCAAGCAATCATTTCTTCCACTTTCCTAATGTCCCGAAAGTCTATCCCATAAATCAACAGACGATCGGACCATTCCGCAAAGTCATTTTCCTTACTATACTTTTCCGCTGCATTTGCAGGAAAACGAGTGGTTATAAGTACCGTTGCCCCTTTACGCAACAAGGACAATCCGACTTGATACCCAATCTTTATGCGCGCTCCCGTAACCAGCACCATCATTCCTGCCATAGTAGTGTCCCTACACTGAAGTTGTTGTAACTTACGTTGATTGGCAGCATAACATTCGGAGCACATTGAAAAAGGAATTTCTTCCTTTTTTAATGGACGATGACAGATATAGCAATGGTCAAAATGACGACCTTTTGCTATCACGGACAATTTTCTTCGTACCATTTTCTATATATATTTAAAGCTCTCTGCGTATTTTGTGACAAGTTTTCCGGCAAGTCATCCCAAGCAAACCAACCGATTTTTTCATGCTTATCCGGTTCCCGGTTCACTGCCCATTCTGTATTACAGCTATGCATAGCGAAAAACAAAGAACACCAATGAGCATTTTCCGAAGGCAGGATATAGTCAGTGTACCCTATAAACCTGGCTGTACAATCCGCAAGTCCCGTTTCTTCACCAAATTCACGAATTATCGCTTCCTCTACTGTCTCACCATATTCCACCGCCCCACCCGGAATCGACCAGCAGCCGACTTCCGGCGCTTTCTTCCTTTTCAACAAAAAAAGCCTGCCTTTGTTGTCTTGCAATACCCCGCCTACACCTACTCTTACACTATTCATATTTGCTTCCATTATGTTTACGGAACTGTTGTTCAAACCCTTGTCTACGAATATTGTTCAACCATTCATAAACTTCCTTCGGTGCATATCGCTTTTTTCCTTCCAAATCTCTTTCTTTTTCAAGAGCCAATGCCAAGAGGGCATATTCATCTTCGATGGAAGTATCAAAAATACCCCGGTCGTCCGTATTGACAGAAACCGATACTTGCGGACACAGTTCTTCTTCACCTATTGAGGGTAATCCCAAGCGGTACAATTGTGTAATGGGGTGTTGCGCATAATGTTTAAAACTCCCAATCAGATGATTGGAAGTGATATTGGCTTCAACACTTATATACCTTGAAGCAATCTCCTTGCGCATGGCATGCTGCACTTTCTTTATCAAGCCTATGATTTCCGATGACAAACATATTTCGCATCTTTCCTCTCCTCTTCGCCGAACGCCGCTGTCATAATGATAATAATGATATAACCATACAGCAATCTTGTCCTTTCTCACATGAGCCATATCAGCAGTCAATGTATTCAAGGCTGTAATTTCCCACCAAGTGTGATATTGATATTCAGTAAGTTGACTTATCGGGTTTAGGTAATATGCAGGATCATCTCCACGCAACAGCCATGAATAGTAATAAGTAGTAAGGTTTCTGCCAGGATCCAACAATTCATCTTCAACAAATATATTTTCTCCTTCCCGCTCCTTTTTTCCTAAATAAATTTCATCATAAAAGTTCTCAAAAATATTTTCCAGTTCTAAAGCGACATTAACAGAAAGCTGTATCCCCAATTCACGTGCCTTGTGATGGAGCCAAGCCGCATTGTCCAGCATATTCTGCTTAGACATGACCACCCGATGATTACGATGTTTATAATATAAATCCACATCAATTCCCAAAGCCAAAGCATGTCCGATACGATCTCCGGCCTTCAAATTCAAAAATAACACCGCCTCGTCTATAGCTCGCAATCCATCCGTAATATCCCAAAAGTCCTCACCGACATGATAAGTAAAATTCAAGGAACGGAGTCCTTTATAATGGTCATATCCCAACTCATGAAAATCCGGACTATAATTACAGAAACATTTCATATAACGATAAACCGGTCCGAACACTTCCGGACGACAATACAATTCAGAGTTAGCAGCATCCACTCCTACAATCAATTCTGCCATACGCGGTCTCTCTCTCACCGTTTCCAGTATGGCCTCTCCCTGTTTTTTTATTTTCCGACGAAATCCATAATGCCTATAATCTACCATCACACACGGGTACTCGATCAAAGAATTCAACCTATTGTCCGATTCGGCATCACGTTGTTTAATAAAATGCAGTATGTAATAATGCTTCCTACCTTTCTTTTGCTTTTCTCTATTCTCTTCACTTGTTCTCTCTCCTGGCAACCGTCTGTTAATCTGCCGTTCAAGTAGCTCAATAGAATGAATCAGCTGGGAACTGGTATCCTTAGGGGTAATCCGACATTCCAAATACTTAAGATACTCTTTGGAAAAAGCCATATCTACCGCCAGTTTCGGTATGAGTTCCTGATATCCCCAACGTCCTTCTATAAATATCTCCTTACGTCGTTCATAATCGGAAAAGTTACTAAATCCCGCCTTTTCATTCAGTTGTATCAGTTCTCTCCTAATTTGTCCTTTCTGTAATAAATAAGCGTAAAATAACCATTTATCTTCGGCGGAAGCATTTCCTGAAAAGATGAGATAGAACATATTATACAAAAGACAACGTTCTCCCGATAAGATTTTCTCTGCAAGATTCCAACGTTCCACAGTTCCGAAACTGTCCAAAATCGCATAATCCGGATAAAAAGATTTATCGCCGATTTCCAACTTGCTTCCTTCCGTAAATTTATAACTATCTATCAGGCCATTTACTTCCATAATAGCCCCTACTGTTTGGATAGCCATCTCATCCTCGCATTGTAAAATCACTAACAGTACCGGAAAAAAAGCTTCCGCCTTTTTTTTATTTGTAATTCTCATAAACAAATAATAGCGGATGGCATACGCTTTTATAGTAGTCAAATGAGCTGTTTCCCACTTTTCATTATCTGTCGTAATTGTTTTATGCGAAAGACATTTCTTTAATTTTTCAAACTCTGCCTGCCGACCAGACATATCATTCATCAAAGAGAGCCAATTCAATTCATAATTCAAGGAAGAACCCCGCAGATGAAAATGCAGGTCACACACACCTTTCCGCAAAATGTGAGCAATGGAAGGATTATCTTGCATCAATACCACAGGCCAGAAAAAAGAATCCCGTTTTATATTGGCATTGAAATTATTAAAAGCCAAATAGGAAGTCGTAAACAAATCCTCCCCCAACTTATAAGTGAGCATGCGCCATCTCAATAACTCCTGAAATCTGCAACATGGCTGAAAATCTTTTTCAATCAGTACCTTTTGACTGAAATGCAATAACACATAGAAGAAGTCGGGCTGTCTATACTCCAAGCACTCTGTAGGAAAGGATATCCAATCCGACCTCAGCAAATAATATAATTCCCTTACCTGGTCTATCGTATAGCATTTGTTCTCTATCATAAACTTGCTGCAAAACATATCCTCCGTCACTCCTAAAGTGGCATCCCAGTCTTTTTTGTGATGTAGGATCTCCGCACTGTTTATTTGAGAGAACAAAGTATCGATAACCGCACGAATATTATCCATGACTTATTAAATAAAATCTATATTATTGCTTTTATTGATTCTCAAGAAGGGATATTGTCTTTAAGAGTCTGTATATATTTTATCAAAAATCGCCTTATACTCCTCATTTCCAGGACTTAATAGCTCTGCCATAAAATCACGAATAACACCGAAGAATTCATATTTTATATTAGCTTGTAATCCTTGTCCATTCCTATAAGTTGAGATTTCAATCTCAGCAAGATTGTCAAACATTTTTTTGAATAGTCTTACAGTATCACCACTTTTATCAGGTCTTTGACGCTGAAGTCGATAAGAAATCTGCTCCAACAAATCAATGTTTCTTAAACTCACTTTATAAACAAGTCTCTTATTAGCCCACTCATGATCACGCTTCTCGTTAGCAGATGCTTGTAAAGGCTCATTACCTATAATGTAGTCTAACATTGCTAAATATAACGGATATTTAGCTTTATTTGACAACATCTCATCTTTAAATTTCTGCTTTGCACTCTTTTCCAGTTCGCTATCTTCTTCATCTTTCTTTGGATTTTCATCTACCTTTTCTACTTCACCAGAATTCTGAGCTTCAATAGGTTGCTGCCCCTCATTTAAATTCTGTTCTTGTTCTCCACTCTGTTGCTGTTTTTGTTCCTGCTCCTCTACCTGTTCTCCCTCTTGTCTTTGCTCTTGTTCTTTTATTTGCCCCTGTTCTGCATCCTGTTCTTTATTTAGCTCTTTTTCCTCATTTGCTTTTACCTCACGACTATTTTCCAAAACTAATTTATCAAAACGGCCATAGCTTTGAGCTACATTCACCAAATTATAAAATATGGAAAGTACATCAAAACAAATATATTTACGGGATTGAGCTATATTCTTTTCATAGTACACTTCATTACGTTTCCTATATTGAGAAAAAGAACTGTTGCTTTCTTTTTCCTTAGACTCCACCACAAAAGAGGTTGTAAGTAAAAAGAACTCTACAATCTTTCTTAGAAGTTCTTCTTTAAAATTCTCTTTAACAATTTTACTACAAATATCCGTTTTGGGTTCCCTACCAGAAATGTACTTAATCAAATCACTTATTGCTTCATTATCAATAACTCTTCTACATCTTGAAACACTTCCCTTATCCTTATCTATCTTCTCATAAGGAGCTACATTCAAATACTCAGAATTCAAAAAATTACCATTAACAATATCTCCATAGACAATCTCATTATTAGTCAATATCTCCTTATTTATAACTTCCTTTTGAGTCAATTTTTTCTTTTCTTCTGCTATCTCCTCTCTTTTCCGGAAAGTCTCATATAAAGAAAAAGTATAAAATGTTTTCATAGCAAAGAAAAGTTTCCGATCGTCTTCTTGGTATGAAACTTTACCCAGCCAATCCAAACATGCCAGTACATCTCCCAATGATATATTATACATCATATTCTCTTCATCAAGAATATTCTGCAACTCTTTCATACTGCTATCACTCAATCTACTTTCTTTGGTCTCTTTTTTATCTTTTGCAGCATCTTTAGGGTCATTACTGATTTCTATATTCCTTAAGACTTCAAACCTCCGTTTCAAATGCTTTATTACCGTCTGATTGATAAGCCCATAATCCTGTATATCCCGCAGCTTTTGTATAATTGAGAGTCCGCCTTTATCCAAATTATTCGTACACCATACTCCATAGAAATATTCCTTAAAAGGAATAAGATTGGGTAATGCTCCCTCATGACTTTCCACGTCATCCAGATTATACAGCAAATGCAGCAAGTTACAAAACTCACGTAAATTATAGGGAATGATATAATTGACTTGCGATTTTGTATTATAAAATAACAAACGGGTCTTTTTGTAGATTTCCTCCAATATACCGTTTTTCATCGGAGAGAGTATGTTGACTTTCCTTACTTTCCCTCCTTGCTTACGGCAAACCTGAATATCTTTGTCAAATAAATCCTTTACAGAAGGCATTATAATACGTTGGTTTAGAGGAAGCAGTTTGGTAATATACCGTTCTACTATATGATTCACCACCTCATTATAATTATCATCCCCTTTAACAGTCTTATTTTCAATATATTTTTCCTCTCTCTCAAGCAATGGACGAAAATCTTTTGTATATTTAATCCGAATCACATTCCCCAACTGCTCCAGCTTAACCGCCATCAAAATAATCAACTCCGGCATATTGAGATAACGACGAATGCACTCCACTAATCCATAACCATCTTTCATATCCAAATCTATATCGTCAATGCACAACACCAATTTGCCATTCGTATCTTTATAAACATATTCCAGATAGTCCCGTACCAGCTCTCTAAGAACTTCTTTCAATTCAAGGGATGCACTCAGATCTTTCAATTGTTCAAGGTCACCAAATTCAGAAAATTCAAGTTTTTTTCCCAACAATGGAAATATCCGTCTAATCTCTGCAAAACGGGACAAAAGCAACTTCCTGTCATGTCTATATTGTGGTTCCTTTTCTTCCTTTTTCATCAAATCACGGAACAAAGTCCCAATAAACAATTCCAAGATATTATGGTTACTGTCAAAGAAGAGCGGATCAATCACCTCACATCTATAAAAAGAAGTTTCTTTCAAAATATCTTTATAAATATCTATCTCCTTTTCCTTTATTTTTGCTTTATCTTGGTTTTTCTTTACACTATCTTCAATTTCAAACAAATCATCAAGCACAACCTTATGATCCCGTTTCTGCATACACAGTAGTTCCCTCGCTGTCAACATACACGAAGTTTTACCCGAACCTCTTTCTCCTGCAAAAACAAATATATTATTGGGAAATTCCCAAGAAGAATAAATGGCATCCTGCTTCTCTCCTTCCTTACAAAGCAAGAGATGCTCAGCAATGGCAGACAAGATCTGACGATATTGTTTGTAAAAGATAGAATTCTTTACTGTTATGTCGCTATCTTCTTGAGTAAAAATTTCTATTTTAGGCCGAGTCTCTTCTCCTAAAATAAAGCTATGATCATACATCTTTTTTTCATTCTGTTCTCCCATAATATTATTCTTTTAATTTAAAGTATCTATATGCTATTACAATTTCCTTTATTTGTACTTCCGCATAACGGGTTCCCTCGTGGCAACAAAAGCAACAGGCAAAACCTGAAGCTAAAAAAAGCAGGATACAAACAAGACCGAACCCACCTTGATACAATATGAATCCTACTATCAATCCTATCAAGGAAGATGCTATCAGCCCTTCATAAACCGCCTGCATTACCCAATATTTATTGATAAATGCCATCGTAGCAGCGGCATTTTCACATTCCCGCAAGTAGGTCCACATTTCCGTATAATACATTTTACAATCATCTTCGTCAGTATAATCTGCCAAAATTTTCTCTTTTTTATTAGCATACCTTACCGCTTCTTTAAAGCAGGTCATGAATCTTGTTTCTTCCACTTTCACCAATAGCACATAATGCTTCCGCCTATACATTATGACTGTCGCTCTAATAGTCTTACCAATAGTAAACGAAAGTAAACCACATAAATAAGTAAAAATAATAGCAGCAATCACATTCAACGAAGTGCTACCAAGGCTACCTAATAAATCATTCTGCCATAACCCATAACAAATAATGGAGAACGAAGCTATGCCCGAAACGATATAAGAGAAATCAAAGACTGTGAATATTTCACCTATCTTATCAATGATTTTAGTTACACTTGATATCATATTTCACCTAACAAATTATTTACAAAGTCATTCAATTCCTACTACCTACTAAAAGCATATAGAATCGTGGTAACCATCTTTTCAGTAATACAGCTATCGGTATTGCTATCAAGATGAACAACCAAGGTGATAATAAATATGCAACCGCAAAACCAAAAGAAGAATTTCCCAATATAACAACCAGTAATTTTCTAACAATATTCAGAGTAGGTTCATGGAACAGATAAATGAAAAAAGTAAAACCGCATACCATTTTCAGTAAAGAATGTTCCTTCAACTTGAAATTCACTCCTACCAAACAATCATATAAATTCCATAAGCCTATAACTCCTAACGCCGTAATCGGTATATTCAACCATCGCCAAGCCACACTATCATAACTTAATTCCGCTATAGAAAAACCAAGGAATAAGAATAAGATAATTATTGATTTATGCTTTTTCAAATCAATAAGAAAAGCATCTCCTGCCATAAACCAAAATGCAGCAAAAACAGGAACATATTGTCTGATTTCTGTTAAGGTCAGTAAAAATAAGCACCCAACAATCAATCCCTTATGTATATGCTTACGCAGATAATACAAAATAGGAGAAATACAAACCAACAGAATCAAATCCCGCAAAAACCAAAGGTGAAAAGCATAAGGAGAACCGCCGTCTTTTACTTTATAAAAAAGAGAACATAGAATATCTGCTACCGGTTGTTGTAGTTGTTCTGAGAAAGAAGCACTATTGACAAACTGTTTGGTTCCAGGAACAACTTCTAAAAGCAGATAAAATAATGGGAAGAACAAGCATGCTACCACATAAGGAATTAAAAGAGTATGCACCCTTTTTCGCATCTTATGATAAACATCATTGATACTCTCCACATTCAAAAAGAACAAATAACCGGATATCATATAAAACATAGGCACTGCACATCGTCCTATTTCCCCCGATATAATATCTTGCAGCAAGAAATTGAATTGCATTCCTGTATTTCATGGGGATAATCATGGAAACCGGAATGAATATATAAGACCAAGATTATAGAAAAGAAAGATACTACTTTTATCTTTTCACTGAAATATTGATTCATAAATGGGATATTTAATCTTTGAAATAGTTTTCTTTCAAATATCTTCTCACTTTTTCACTGTCAAAGTCAAACTGTTTTTTGATTTCATAAATCTTAGCATCTACTAGAAAACGATACCAGAAACCCTGTAAAAAATGCCAGATAAAACCTTGTTTGCCATCAAGAAACCCAGCTTTCAGAATGTATCGAATAAAGAAGTTGATGAAAGGACGTAGGAAGAGAGGAGCTTTGATGTATTTCATTTTAAGCCAGCGTTTACGCTGCTCCTCTGTCCCCCAAAATTTAGCTTGCACTTCTTTGCCTTTATCATCCATCCCATACTCCATCATCAGCATATCCACCATTTCACGAGTGGCATATCCGTTATGTTTCTCCGTCCACCAAGTAAGGTCATTCAGATTGGCATCCACTTGATTGCCTTCTTCTACAGTAATAGTTATTCCATCAAAAATACGAATATGCTCATCCATCCAACGGTTTTCACACTCACCATGACCTCTACGGAAAACTTTCAAATGATAGGATGGATACCAACCGCCATGAAGCAAGGGCTTTCCCATGAAATCAATGCGTTTACGCACGTATACTCCATTGACTTCACTACTACATTCAGCTAATGTATATTTCATTGCCTGACCTAAATTTCCTTCCAGAAACTCATCGGCATCAATACGCCATATCCATTCGGAAGTTATCGGACAGTTCATCACTCCCCAATTAAATTGAGTTGCATAATTTTTCCAAGGATTTTGATAAACTTTGGCTCCTAACTGCTTTGCAATTTCTAGTGTCCGGTCTTGGCTGAAAGAATCAATAACAAAGATTTCTTCACAAATACCTCTTAAAGAGTTGATGCAACGAGCTATATGCTTTTCTTCATTATAAGTAAGGATAATAGCGGAAATAGTATTATTCATAATATAATTATTAGACCTGATATATCCCTTTTCTATCAAAAGGTTCGTTTCCAAATATCTGTGAAAATAGATGAGAAGCACATTTCAATAAATATGCAGCAATAAATATGATTATGTAAATTATTAAGATATTAAATGGGAATATACCATTAAGTTTATCTGTAAAAATAGCATATTGCACCATATAAATCTCCAATGTCAAAGCTGAAATAAAATAAATAAATTTTCCTCCAACTCTATATTCTAAAATACGATTAACAGCCGGTGTGCCACAAAAACGATACATCCAATAAATAGCAGTCAATAATGGTAAAAGAGACACAACTTGAAATCTGCAAAAATATGGTTCTATCTTATAAATGCCCATAAGTATATAATACACGATTAAACTTAATACCACATAACTTCCTGCTTTAAAAGCAGATTGTTCTTTATATTTTTTAATAGCAGCCATAGCACCCAACATCATAAAAAGAAAATAATATATTCTCATAAAAGGTACTGCAGCATACATCACGGATTTATTAAAATCCAATAACCAAAAACTACTTGCTATTACAATAAGACAAGCAATCCCAAACACTATATTTAGATATTTAAACAAATAAGTACGTATCAAAAAGAATATCATATAATATATCATGATACATGGTATAAACCAATATTTAGGAGTTGTTATCAAATCTGTGATATTCCATTCCCATCCCAATATAGTAGCAGACAGAAAAGCCCACATAATAATTGTCGGATATATTCGATTAATTCTCCTTTTATACCAATTTATGAATCCATCTTTCCTACCTAAAAACAAAGTAAATCCTGAACAAAAAAAGAAAAGTCCATCTCCTATAGCACCTCCCGTTACCAACCCACCATATTGAGGAAATAATATTCCCATGTGTGAATAAGTAATAAATAAGGCTGCCATAAATTTCAGAACTATTATGGCTTTATTTTTACCCCCCCTATTTTGTCAATATTTATTAATGAAAAGTTTGTCATATCAAATGTTATCAGTTATTTTTCTTGTTTTAATATACATTGCCGGATTGCCACCGACTACCATCCATGGTTCCACATCTTTAAAAACAGCGGCTCTTGCACCGACTACAGCTCCTTCCCCTATGATGATTCCCGGAGCAATAAAGGCTTCTGCCGCTACCCATGCCCTATCTTCTATGATAATAGGTTTTTCTATTTGTTCATGCCTAGGTGAAGATATATTATGTGAAGCTGTACAGAGATAAGCCCTCTGTGACACAGTGGCATTTATACCAATAATAATAGGAACTGCATTATAACAGTCTACTCCCGATGCTATACAAGCATAATCTTTCATTTCCAAATTCCAAGGCATAAAGATTTTTGCAGAAGCATACACATTTGCCGTACTTGCAATTTTCGCCCCAAACATACGAAGTAAAAAACGCTTCCAAGGCATTAGTGTACTTTTTGGAAAAGGACGAGCCAATAGAGTCCAACATACCTCCCATAGCATCCGTTTAATACGATTGGTTGTGGTATATGGAGATACAAAATGCATGTAATCTATATTTTTCTTTTGCATTTTAGTTATATATTGTTTATTACTTTTTTATATAGAGCAACCATGTCTTCCGCCACTTTTTTTGAAGAATACTCACGTTCAACTAACCGACGTCCATTACGTCCCATTTTGTCTAAATCATTGGCGGTCAATTGTAGGAATGCCCTTAATGCATTTACGGTAGGTTCTGTACCAACTTCTATCCACCAACCACAATTTTCTGGTCTTAGTTCATGCCAAGGAGTACCTTTCGTCGTTACAACAGGAGTGCCACATGCCAATGCCTCTACCACCACAATGCCAAAATTTTCACTATAAGTGGGAAGTACAAATACGTCCGCATTACAGAATAATTCCCATTTTCTATTGCCGTAGACACCACCTATAAAATGAATATAATCAGCCACCCCAAGCCTATAAGCCATCTGTTTCAATTCATCGATATAACTTTCTTCTCCCTCACCGGCAATATTAATTTTATACCCCTTCAACTCATCTTTCATTATGGCAACAGCTTCAATCAGATGATTTATCCCTTTCTTCACATGTATCCGTGAAAGAAAAAGAATTTGTTTCTTTCTCTCCCATGACGTTTTCATCACAATATTATCAATGTCTATTCCATTTGCTATCACCTCAATCTTTCGATTATATCCCAACTTTACAAGGTTTTCTTTCTCACTTTCAGCAGTAGCATGGAGATAATCTGCTTTTACCACAGCGTTTTTCTGATACAACAAAAGAGCAGGCACTTTTTTAGTCCAATAATGCCGTTTCATAATCCATGGTTCCAGCATCCCATGAGGAGTCAATACAACCTTATACCCTAACTGTTGTGCCCATTTTTGAGCAAAAGCACATTGAGGCATCCAACAACAGTTTACATGAATAACATCCGGTTGAATTTTATTCAACAGTGCCTGCCACTCTTTCTTCATTCCATTTAAGACAGAAGAAGATATGTAATGTATTTGACTATTCTCAATACTTACCGGATTAAAACTTGCATGCGAAACAATATGTAGTGCCACTAACTTGCCAAGTTCATTGGCTAATAATTGCATATACGCAGTAGTACCACCCGAAGTGCGGTCTATACTAGGAATATAATGTACAACTTTCATTAGATAATTTCTATTTAAGTTTAAGATTATCTATCACCTACACAAATATTAAAAACCTTGGGTATTATAAGTTAAGAAAAAGACTAATCTGTATCTTATCACTTTCATATCATTTAGCTTTATCTATAACCGGTAAAACTGATTTCCGTGGAAACATATCCAATAATCCACCATTAGTAATATTGATAAGCTCTATCTTGTGCTTTTTACAATAATCTGCCAAACGGTTTAAATCGTGCAAGTGGCGCGAATGCATCATCAAGTCAATCACAAACTGAGTTGTAGGCTTGTTCTCCAACTCTTTGTCATTACCATAAAAATGACTATCTGCTGTTTTTACCATCTCATGCCCAATACCTGTTGCATCAAAACCTGTGAAATAAATATGAGCAAACTTTTGCTGGATAGCAAATGAAAAGCATGCTCCTGATACACCTAAATTATGAAAAGGTAAACTCCATGTCATCCAAATAATATGTTCTTTATAAGGAATAAACATCTTCATTTGACTCCATGACAAAGGCATTAAAATCTTTGTATGAGGACTTTTTTTCAATATTTCCCCCAACCACGACACCGGCCACACACCATTTATCATTTTAGGATCTACAAAAACATGATAAGCAGGTTGTAATTCTTCATATAAAGGATGCATGAAACCGCGGTTAACGAACATCACACATTCTCCCTTTAACACGCTTAAATCTTGCGTTTTAAGTGAGGGTGCATTCAGAATAATATAAATATCCCTACCCGATCCTACTAAAGGCAATGCATGCATTTGATTTTTCACTCCACTTAATGAAAGATCCATCTTATTCTTTAAACTACGTAACCCTTCTGCGAAGGAGATTATCCAGTCATCCTTCTTAATCATCAAAGACCAAAAATCCATTATCTTATCTTTTTACGCGTCCAGAATTTTCTCCACACATAAGACTCTCCACCTCTTGTATGGAGACTATATTATAGTCTCCTTTAATAGTATGCTTCAAACATGAAGCAGCTACTGCAAAATCAAGTGCTTTTTGTTTATCTTCCTTATAGGCCAACAAACCATAAATCAAAGCTCCCATAAACGAATCTCCACCACCGACTCTGTCCACAATATCTGTGATGTCATAGATTTTAGAATGATAAAACATACCTGAATCACAAAGAATTCCTCTCCAAGTATTATGATTGGCATTGATTGCACCACGAAGTGTCACAGCCATAGTTTTACAACGAGGGAACTTAACCATCATCTGATGACAAACCGATTCAAAAGCAGATTGGCTTATCTCACCTTGCGTCCGATTTACATCAAAATTCTCAGGCTTAATACCAAAAACCTTGTCACAATCTTCTTCATTACCAATGACTATATCACAACCTTTAACCAACTGTGGCATTATTTCGGCAGCACTCTTACCATATCTCCACAAATTAGCACGATAATTAATATCACACGAAACAGTAATATTCATTTCATTAGCTGCCTGTATTGCCTCCAAGCATACTTTTGCCGCATTTTCCGAAAGAGCGGGCGTAATCCCTGTCCAATGAAACCAACAAGCATCTTTAAAAATCTCTTTCCAATCTATAGTAGCCGGCTCAACAGTAGCCAATGATGAATTAGTCCGATCATAAAATATACGTGAAGGGCGGGCATTAGACCCCGTCTCTAAATAAAGAATACCAATACGCTCACCTCCTCTGACAATATGTGCTGTCCCAACACGATGGGCCAGCAATTCCATGATACATTTATCTGCTATAGGATTATTTGGTAAGCGGGTTATATAATCCACTGAAATACCATAATTGGCCAATGAAACCGCAACATTTGCTTCCGCACCGGCAAACGTCATATCCAATTGATTACATTGAGTCAATCTTAGGTAAACAGGCGCACCAAGACGAAGCATTATTTCTCCAAAGGTTACTACTTTTTTCATTTGCACAATTGTTTATACATAGCTTCGGCAATAGTAAAATCATCTTCCCAATCGATATCAAATGAATATATTTTATCCATTACATAAAGTAGAGGCTTCATTCCAATTCTATTTTTTTGTTTGAGATACACTTCACGCTTAGCTAAAAACATTGTATGATTAATTTCATACAATGGAGTAAGGTCCTGTGTTCTAGGCCAAGGTTTATTCGTTGTATTATTAATTAGCTTACCCTCTGCATTGAGTAGAAAATTCTTGAACTCAGCCACACCGACCAACGAATCATAGCCCTCATTCAACTTTGCCAAATACAGTTCAATGCCTTTGTCATACTGTTCAGCATCTGCAAATGGAGTAGTAACATGTCCCCAAAGTATATGCTCTGCATCTGTTATGGTTGGCACATAACAAATTAAATCCTGCAAATTAGTCGAACTCAAACAAAGTTCATCAGGGCGAGGAATAATACGTAAGCGAGTATCCGATTTAAACAGACCAGCTACTTCCATACACATTTCATCATTAGTAGAAAGAATAATCTCATCTACATATTTTGTGTCTAAAAGTTGCTTGATTTTATTTTCAACCAAACCGCCAGCAATATCTGCAAAAGGACGCGTATTTTTATTAACTACCCGCTCACTTCCTTTACGAGTAGGGAGGAAAAATGCTATTTTGTCCATAATATTATATCTATAACAGTCACGCCATTATAAGCTTTGATAAATTGATTGTATTTGAAGTTCACTATACAATGTAGGAGTTAAAGAAATAATCCTCTTACTTGTATATTCTGTAAATGTCAGAAAGAGTGTCCTATTCTCTCTTGTCAAATCCATTTCCTTTTCAGAAAGTATCTGTCCTTTATAGCCATCATAACCAATCATACAGATTTCCTTTGCACCAAATTCAATGACAGTTTGTAAAGCAACTGCAGTACATGAGTCTATGTATTCTTTTGAGAACGACAAATGTGACAACTCTTGCGTATATTTTTCGGCAAAAGCTGGAACTTCAGTCCCCATTGTCCGAGGATAAGGAGCTAATATACAAATCCCACTAAACTTTTCTGCACCAACATTGTTCAACAACCGTTTGGCCTCATTTCCAACCAAACAATAATATTTTTTATTACACATATCATTATACAGCGCTGCATGACGAGCTGTAACAAAAAGTAATGGCATTTCAGGATTATTCTGTATATATTCTGTAATAGCCTCTTGATGCTCAACAACGCTATCTCCACCACCAATTACTAAAACTTTATCAGCTTTCTCCAATTGTAACTTAGGATAACGGGCATTGTCTTCTACTTTATTCCTTCTATTATCAAGAGCTCTGACAATACTATTAAAACTATAAGTGCGATTTGTGACCCAGTCCATCACTTCTTTCTGGGGTATGGAATTTGCACCAGAAAGCATGTATGGCAGATTAGTGCCCCACTGATACTTTTCTAATAAAGGATAGAAAGTTGTGATAACATCACCCAAGACGTTAAAATCGACATCCAACCCTTCCTTATTCAAATATGTCAGTAATAACTCTAAATTTAAGTTACCCGCTCCCCGTCCCATACCAAGGATAGTTGCATCGACATAATCCACACCACACTCTATGGCTGTTAAAGTATTAATTAATCCCAGTTGCAAATTATTGTGTCCATGAAAACCAATAGGACAAATTGTATTTTGTTTCACTGCTTGGAATATTCCTTTCAAATCCGAAGGAAACACACCACCAAAGGAATCAACCATGCAAAACAAATCAGCAACTCCATTAAGTTTATGTAAGTTCTCTAAAAAGCCTTCATATTCATTCCATTTGGACATATACATAGTATTGAATCCAACTTCAAATCCATATCCTTTAATTGCTTTTGCTAAAATTATAGCACGGTCGAAATTATCTGGATCGACAGCAATCCTTATCATATTTACGAGTCCAGAAATAGGAGTAAGTAGGGTCTCTAAATCTTTAATGCACACAGTCTTTTCATTAAGCATCACTGCAATTTTTTTATTGCAGTTTTCATGAATATATTTCAATACTGATACTGGTGAATAGCCAAACTTACCCATATATCCTTGAGATGGTTTATTTCTATAACCTACTTCCAAATAGTCTACAGGCAACGCATTCATCGCTAAGATATAAGCATTCACAACCTTCGAATCAAAATCCCAATTGGTGTAATATCCACCATCACGAAGAGTACAATCTAATAATTTCATGACAATTTAATATTGTATTTATTCTG
>OWKP01000378.1_pt1 | contig 35601 bp, 29 predicted proteins | sample 1732991 | NCBI WGS metagenome assembly OWKP01 (sample SAMN05065777, study PRJEB22554) | human gut metagenome | biome: ENVO:2100002; feature: ENVO:00000062; material: ENVO:00002003 | host: Homo sapiens | place: USA
CGAGATCTGCGCATGTCTCGTGGGCTCGGAGATGTGTATAAGAGACAGACTTCACGCAATGCGTGAAGTCCTTCTTTTTATCTCTTTTCAGTTTGCGAGATACTTTTCGCGTTCGCCTTCCGGCACAAGCGCGCCGCCCGTCGCCCAGACGATGTGCGCGGCATTCTCCCAGTGCGCGCCAAGGCCGCTGCTTTCGAGATAATCCGTCATCTTGGACAGCTCCACCGCACCGGCAAAGCCCGCGCAGGCGGACGGCTCGACAAAAAGTCTCTCCGTCTCGTGCAGGGCGTGAAGGTCTGTGAACAGATGCTCATCCGACACCGTGAAGCCGCCGCCGACCATCTCCTTGACCGTCTCCCCCACAAAACCCGAGGGGCGGCTGACGGCGAGTCCGTCCGCCGCCGTGCGGCCCGTCAGGCCGATATCCTGCACGCAGATCGCATTCTGCAAGCCGCTGGCGAGGCCGAGCAGCATGCACGGCGCTTCCACCGGCTCAGCGAAATAGACGTGTGCCGCGTCGCCGAACTCCTGCTTCAAGCCAAAGCAGATACCGCCCGGCGCGCCGCCGACGCCGCAGGGAATGTAAACGAGCAGCGGGTGCTCCTCGTCGACCGCGATGTTCTGCTCGGCGAGCTGCGCCTTGAGCCGCCGCGCAGCCACAGCGTAGCCGAGGAAGAGGTCGACAGAGTTTTCATCGTCGATAAAATAGCTTCTCGGGTTCTCCGCCGCGCGCTCGCGGCCCTTCTGCACGGCGTAGGAGTAGTCCGCGCCGTATTCGAGCACCGTTACGCCCTTTGCGCACAGCAGGTCCTTTTTCCACTGCCGCGCGTCCGCGCTCATGTGGACCGTGACCCTGTAGCCGAGCGCCGCGCCCATGATGCCGATGCTCAAGCCCAAATTACCCGTCGAGCCGACGTGCAGCTCATACTGCGAGAAAAAGTTGCGGAACGCGCGCGTGGCAAACACGCTGTAGTCGTCGCGCGTTTCGACCAGCCGGTTCGCAAGCGCTAAGTCCTCCGTGTGCTTGAGCACCGCGTAGCAGCCGCCGCGCGCCTTGACGCTGCCCGCGACGGGCAGGTCGCTGTCGCGCTTCAAGAAGAGCTTGCCTGCAAGCTGCGCACCTTCATTTTCGTTGAGCCATGCGCGCATATGCTCGATCTCCGTCAGCGGCGATTCGATGAGGCCGCGATCAGCCGCGGTCTCGGGAAATACCTTCTTGATGAACGGAGCGAAACGCTCCAGCCGCGCCTCGGCATCGTCGACGTCCGTGCGCGTGAGCGGCAGCGCAGCGAGCGCGGTTTCCGCGCTCCCGACGTTCGGGTTCATCCAGGCGCTCTCATGGCGCAGCTGCAATTCCCTGACAAATTCCTTACTGTTGAGCATTATTTCCACTCCTGTTCTTCCGTAATGTACTGCTGGGTGCCGCGGTAGATGCGCACCGTGCGCTCGCGGTAGAGCTCCATGACCGCCTGCGCCAGCAGCGCCGGGTCATGGCGGGCGTAGCCTCCCTGCGCCGAGAGCAGCGGGTATTCCGCGAGCGCGATTCCCAGCGCCGCGATGCGCTCGCGGTCGACGCGCAGCAGCTCCGCGTCCTCTTCACTATATCGCGCGGCGAGCCCGCGCGGGATGGGCGCATTGTTGGCAAGGCAGAGGTCGACGATCCCCTCCCGCCCGTGACGCTGCAGGGCTTCCAGATGATCGGCGGCGGTGTAGCCCTCGGTCTCGCCGTCCTGCGTCATGATATTGCAGATGTAAAACTTCTGCGCGTGCGACGCGCGGATCGCGTCGGCCACACCGTCGACGAGCAGATTCGGGATCACGCTTGTATAAAGGCTTCCCGGGCCGAGCAGGATGAGGTCGGCCTCCGAAATAGCGCGGAGCGCGTCGGGCAGCGCCTTCGGGTGCTCCGGCACAAGCGAAACATGGTGGATGCGGCAGTCCTGCTGCTTTTTCGCGTTGAAAATGTGCGATTCGCCCACGACACGCGCGCCATTTTCAAACACGGCCTCGAGCTGTACATCCGCGTTCGTCACTGGCAGCACGCGGCCCGAGATCGCCAGCACCTGTCCCATCATGGCGACGGCCTCTTCAAAGCTCCCCGCCATGCCGTTGAGCGCCGCGAGCAGCAAATTGCCGAACGACTGCCCCTTGAGCTGTCCCTCGGGAAAGCGATAGCCGAGAAGCTGCTCCATCACAGGCTCGGTGTTCGCGAGCACCTGCATACATTGCCGCACGTCGCCCGGCGGCAGAATACCCATTTCACGGCGCAGCACGCCGCTCCCGCCGCCGTCGTCCGCCACCGTGACGATGGCCGTTAAGCGGTCTGTATATTTTTTCAATCCCCGCAGCATCGTCGACAAGCCCGTGCCGCCGCCGATGGCGGCGATCTTCGGCCCCGCGGCGCAGCGGGAGGACGCACTACTCTCATATACCATAGGGATTTCCCCTTCAAGCGCATATTTTTCTATGATAAAGGTAGTATAGCAGGCTTTCAAGCAAAATGGAAGTGGTCAAGCGATACAAGTTTTTTCATCTTTTGCGCTCAAAATGATAATGTTATACAAAATTCGTATTCTTCTATCGATTTTTACTGATTCGATGTTTTCACCGCATTGTTGCTTTTATCGCCGCACTGTGGTAGGATACGACAGTAACAATGTCAAAGGAGCACTTTCATGGAACAGCTCACAGCCGCCCAGCAGGCGGCGGAATTGAACAAGAAGAATCTTTTTGCCACCTATAATCACATTGAAGCGGAATTTGTCGAGCCCGACCACGCGATCTTCAAGCTTGAGATCCGCCCCGAGAGCAAGAATCCCTACGGTATCGTGCATGGCGGCGCGATCTATACGATGGCCGACAACGCCACGGGCTACGCCGCCCACACGGATGGTCGATCCTACGTGACGCAGGGCAGCTCGATGCATTTTCTCCGCAACCAGTCGGAGGGCGTCGTGCGCGCGGACGCCAAAGTCCGCCACCGCGGCAGAACGACCTGCCTTGTCAATGTGGACATTTTAGGCGAGGGCGGCAAGCTCCTCGCCACGGGCGAGTTCACCTATTTCTGCATCGACCCCGATATCATGGCACAGAAGGCCGCGCAGCACCGCTGAGGAGGGTTTGACCATGGCATGTGCACTGCTTTACAATTTCAAGGACGCCGCACGGCTGCAAAAGGTCCGCTTCGCGCTCTTCAAGCTCGGTGTGAGCGGGCGCGTCGTCGCGCCGGAGGAGCTTTCGCAGCCGATCGGCTATCTCTGCAATCTTGAGGGCTTCTCCCCTGTCGAGGAAACCGTCGAGGGCGGCTTTTCCGACGAGATGCTCGTGCTCTGCGGTCTTTCCGGTCCGCAGCTCGACGCGCTGCTCTCGTCTCTTCGCCGCAGCCGCGTGGTCGTCGCGCTCAAGGCCGTCGTCACCGAGGACAATGCCGCGTGGAGTTCGCTCCAGCTGCACGACGAGCTCCGTCAGGAACACGAGGCGATGAAGGGCACGCGCCCCAAGGATGCCGAAAAACGCTCCGCGCACCGCAAATAACCCTTGCAACCGCGCAGAGCATGCGGTATAATAATAGGGCTTCGAATCGAAGCCCTATTCAAGTATCAATAGTATCCGGGTATAGCGAAGTTGGTATCGCGCCTGGTTTGGGAGTGCCGTGGCTGTATCCGGGACGGGTCAAGGAGAAACGCCGCAAAGCCTTGCGGCACCTGCGTTTGCTGGATTTCCTCTGGCTGCTGAAAGTGGCATAAGAGCGGTTTTGACCACATAAATGACCACATACAGAAAAACCTTTGATTTTCTCCCCCGCCGTGATATAATGGCAGAAATTGAATATCCGGGTATAGCGAAGTTGGTATCGCGCCTGGTTTGGGACCAGGAGACCGTGCGTTCGAGCCGCACTACTCGGACCAAAATCCCTCTGAAATCGTTGATTTCAGAGGGATTTTTCTTATTCTTTGTCTATTGCGGCGCAAGAAGTGAGTTTGTCATTCTTAACACATCTTTTCGACAAGCGTAGACTTAATATTGTAATTTTTGCCGAATTGCAGTATAATTAATTAACGGTAGGCCTTTATGCCACTAAGGCAGCCGTGTGGGTGTATTCCCATACGGCTTTTGTTTATAAAAGCTCCGGGTGGTGAACATTGGTGAATATCATTGATTTCCGTAAGATATGTTTCGACAAGCATAATCGCGCATATTTTCTGCGAGTACAGCCTGACGATTTGAAAGATACTCTTTCTCAAATCTTTTATGTTCTTTCGAATCTTTCTTGGATAAGCAATTTTGATGAGGACTATATTAGAGAGAGTTTTCAAGAACGTGCGAAAGCAACGCTTGCAGATATTTACGCAAAAATCACTACCTCTTCGACTGATGAGGTATCTTCAGACGCTGGCGAGTATGTAGTGTCTGAGCTTGCGCGAGAAGCTATTGTTGACAAGCTTGGATACCTGGATATTCCATTAGCAGAATTATATAACAAGAAAAAATCCGGAAATCCAGGCTTTGACTTTCACAGCCAGTCATTAGATGAAGTGATTATTTTTGGCGAAGCAAAGTATTTGGATGACCGAAATGCATATGGCTCTGGCTTAAAGCAAGTAGTCAGATTCATCTCTGACAAAAAAGATATCAAGGATTTAGCCGACTTGCGTGACTTTTGCTCTCAAAATGCGCTTAGCAGTGTAAGCAAGGGGATGAAAGGGTTTGCAGTCGCATTTTCGGCAAAAAGTACTCCTTCTGATACACTCGTGAGTAACATCATCAAAAACAAAGATTTTATATCACTTCTTCAGCACCAGGAAATTATTATTGTGGCGGTAAATATATGAAGGACATTATTCAGCAGATTATGAATCAAGAAAATCTTGATGAGATATATGGCTATGCTCAAAACGCGCTGTTCAAAGATGGGCCTGTTTCAATTACCACTCTGGAAATTTTATCTTACCTGAAGCTATTTGCACCCGATTATTTTTCCGCCGTTGAAGAGGAAATTTTATCAATCATGGGCATCTTTTACAAGAAGCCCACGGCCAGGACACTCCAGAGCAAACTATTTGAATTATATAGTGAGCACATTCGGCAGACATATCACCATGATTATACGCCTGTTCAAGCAAACATCTTAAAGCAGATCCAAGCAAACCAACATTTTAGTTTTTCTGCGCCCACCAGCACAGGAAAATCACATGTATTTCGGCATCTAATTGAAACATCAAAGCGAGATGTGGCAATAATTGTTCCGTCAAGAGCGTTAATCAACGAATATTATGATCGCATTTGTGAGCTAATCTCTGATAAGAGTGTAAATATTTTAACCTTTGTGGATATCATTAACACCAGACACTCTAACAGAACGGTATTTATCTTAACTCCTGAACGGGCAAAAGAATTATTCAAGCACAAAGATAAACTCGATTTGGAATTCGTTTTGTTCGATGAAGCACAACTAAGCGATGAAGATAGTACACGAGGTCTCTTTTTCGATAGTATCGTGCGTCGCATTCAGAGCAATTTCCCTGAAACTAAATGTGTATTCGCTCATCCCTTTGTGAGCAACCCTGAAGCTCAATTGCAAAAAAACAATTTCGATATTGATGATTCAAAGGCCTTTTGCTATGCGCAAAAGTGTGTTGGGCAAATATTTTTCGCACATGATGGAACCTCGTATTTTCATTTCGGCCTTGACACTGACACAATGGGTAAGCGTAAAATTCGAAGTGATTTTGACCCTGTATTGAGAGCAATTCGTACAGGCGGATCGGTTTTGATCTACACGACGAAAGCAAGTATTTATGACAAAACTGTATTTAATAAATTCAAACTCTACATTGATGAGTGCCGTTCGCTAACTGATCCACAAGCACTCCAACTGATTGATCAATTCAAAAAATGCATTGGAGCAAATGATAAAGATGAAGGATACTATGCATCCAGTATGCTTGAGTATATGCGCAAGGGCATAGTTGTCCACCATGGGTCTCTTCCATTGCAAGCACGACTCATTTTAGAACACTTTACCCAAAGAGGGTTCTGCCGAATCTGTTTTGCCACTTCTACTTTAGAGCAGGGCATTAATATGCCATTTGATGTTGTATATCTCAACACATTTCAAGCAAGTAGAACACTTTCTATGAAAAATTTAATCGGAAGAGCCGGGCGTTCAACCACCCGTTCTCGTTTCGATTACGGCAGCGTAGTCATCAAGGCTGAGAATATGAGTGCATTCCGTGCCATCATGCTCAATGACGAAGTATTAAGTTCCACCTCTTTACTGGATTCAGCTGACGATGAGGATTCTGAACTGCATGATTTCAAAGAGGCAATAAATTCCGGTACTTACTCCGATGAATATAATCTTACAGATTCTGAGGTTCAACGGTTAAGTGATACCAATATCGATATGTTGTGAAGACTGCATTAGATTCTCTGTTTGAGGGCGAACATCTCATATCTCTTGCAAAGATTAATGCAGACTACGACTCAAAGCTGCATTTATATGAAAGCCTGTGTGATTTGTATCGTTATTATCTAAATGGCCGAACATTGTCCGAAGGCGAAGAGAGTGTGCTTAATACTGCGATTAAAATTCTGCTATGGAAAATTCATTGTAAAACATTCAAAGCGATTTGTTGGTACAGATATGCATATGTAGCCAGAATCCCCGAGCGACGAGCTTTTGCAAAAAAATACAGAGCAGCAAAAAGCCAAAACGAACGCCAAAGGATTCGGGCAGCCGCAGTTGCGCTTCCCGCAAAGTTTATTAGAGGCTATGATGACATTCCAAATAAAAGTTTGCCAAATTATAGCATCTACAAACGCGGAACCAAAGCCACGGATGTAGATTACGATAGAATTGTGTTTGATACATATGACTACCTCGATAAACTTATTAGTTTTAAGCTAAGTGATATATTCTATGCAATTTTCTCCGAGTATTACAAACGCACTAATGATATTCGTGCATTGAAGATGGCTCAGTATTTCAAATACGGAACTGATAATGAAAATGAAATTTGGATGTTACGATATGGTCTATCGTTTGAGGATATTGAAATCCTTAAGCCTTACATTGTTTCGATAGGGCAAGAAGAAATCGTATTCTCTGCTGACATTCAAAATCTTTCACCAGAGCAGATAAAACCAGTCAAACGCTATTTATAAATTCCATCCCTTATTTTGAAACGAAAGTCCACCGGCAAGGGTACCGATTACTTGGCACCCTTGCCGGCGGATTCTTTTTACTTGTTCTTTTTTGACTTTTTCGTTTTCTTCTGACTCTTTTCCGACTCCCGGGGAGGCAATGTCCCCTCCGCTTTCAACCGCTGCATTTCCGCAATCTCCTCCTTCATCTCCATGATCAGTACCTTCAGTTTCTCCTCGCACTCCTCGCGGGTGTGAGCGTAGACATTGCGGGCGTGCTTTTTACCGTCGGGCCATTTGGGAGAGTAGCGGCCTTCAAACAGATGGTCGTTGATCTCGCTGACACAGCCGGTACCGGATCTGCGCTTGCGGCCCACGTAGGGCTTGAAATCGGTCATACTCGGCTTTTCCGCCTGGGCCGGGGCAGTTTCCTGCCCCGGCTCTGAAGCGTCCTCCTGCGGCGCTGCTTTGCCGATGCCGCGGTCGATGTTGGCGGCGGCCGTGAGCCGCATGTCGTCGGTGATGTGGGTATAGATGTCCAGTGTGGTGGCCGCCGACACATGACCCAGCATGGCGGAGAGCGTTTTCACATCCATGCCGTTCTCCAGCGCCAACGTCGCGAATGTATGGCGCAGATCATGAAATCTAACATGCTTGCACCCTGCGTGTTCCAGAATGAGCTGCAGCCTGCGGCGCACCACGCCGGGTGTAATGGGACAGTCCTCCTTCACCGGTGACGGGAACATCCAGCGGGAGTCCACCGTCTTTTTGTACTCCCGCAGCACTGCCACCACCGCGGGCGGCAGGACGATCTTGCGGACGGAGTTCTTCGTCTTGGGCGTGCTGATTTGAAGCTGGCCCCGCACATCGTAGACCTGTTTATTCACATTCAGCACACCGGTTTTGAAGTTCAGATCGTCCCACTGCAGCGCCATGAGTTCACCCCGGCGCAGGCCGGTTGCCAAGTCCAGAAGGAACACTTCGTAGTAGCCTTCAAACTTCGCCTGGATAAGAAACCGTTGCAACTCCTCCCGCGTCAGCACCTGCATTTCCCGCGCCTTCTTCGGCGGCAGCTTGCAGCCGATGGCCGGGTTCACGCGAATCAGTCCATCCTGCACCGCTTTCTCCAGCGCGGAGCGACAGGTGGCGTGACACATGCGCACCATTCGGTCGGACAGCCCTTCGCCGTACTTGTCGGTGAACCGCTTCCGGCCGCTTTTCTTAAGCCGACCGTAGAACTGCTGCAGGTCATTCTGCGTCAGCTTGTTCAGCGGGATGTCACCAATCTCCGGGATGATGTGCAGTCGGATACGGCTCTCATAGGTCTCCTGCGTAGTTGGGCGGATCTTAGGCTTGGAGTGATTCTCATACCAGTATGTCAGCCAGTTCCCGAAGGGCATCTCAGGCCGCACTTTTTCGGGCTTCAGCCCGCCGCAATCCTCCTTGAGCTTTTGGAGCTTCTCAACGCACTCCTTCTTCGTTTTGGCAAGGACATTTTTCGTCTTGGGGTAGCCGTTATCATCGTAGCCGATGACGATGCGCCCCTCCCACCGACCGTCCTTGCGCTGCCTTACGGTTCCGTCTCCGGCTTTTCGCTTTCTTGCCACGGTTTCAACTCCTTTCCGAAGATATCCTCCATGAAGCCGCCCACGATGCCCGAGGCTGTCTTCTGCATATCCGATGTAACATGGGTATAGGTGTCCAGCGTGAAGGACGCATTGGTGTGCCCCAGAATGCCGGACAGTGTCTTGGCGTCCACACCGCTGGTGAGGGCGTGGGTGGCGAAGGTGTGACGCAGATCGTGGAAGCGGATGCTGGGGAGTCCTGCCCGCTGGAGCAGCGTCTTCATGTGGCGATAAGCCGCGTTGGGATCGACGGGATCTTCCGGCTTCACCTGATCAGGGAATATCCATTGGCTGATGGCATCCGCTTTTCGCCGCCGTAGGATGTCAGTCACGCTGTGCGGCAGGATGATGGTGCGCATACCTTGATTGGTCTTTGTCTCACCGACGGTATACTCGCCTTTCCGCTGGCTGTGGAGAGTGCGGCACACCTTCAGCGTCCCGGCGGCCCCATCGAAGTCGCTCCATTGCAGACCACAGATTTCGCCGCGGCGCAGGCCGGTCATCAGCTCCGTCTGGAAGAAGTCTCGCCACACCTCGTCCTGCTCCACCACTGTAAGGAAGGCGTCCAGCTCCGCGCGGGTGAGAATGCGCTTTGGCTTGTAGTTGGGCTTGGGCGCCGTTGTCCCCTCGGTGGGGTTCCTGGGAATGACATGCGCCTGCACTGCGTCTTTCAGCGCGGCGTGGAGGGTGGAGTGAATGTGGCGCACCATGGAGTCGGAGAGCTGATGCCCCATCTCGGGGTGCTCGTGGATGCGCCCCTCCGTTTTCAGGCGGCGGTACATCCGCTGGATGTCCTGCTGGGAGAGGAGGGAGATCTGCTTGTCGCCCAGCTGCGGCTTGATGTAGTATTCGATGTAGCGGCGGTAGCCCTCGAGGGTACCGGGCCGCACCGTACCCGCCTTGTACTCTACGAGCCAGCGATCCAGCCACTCCCCCAGCGTCATGCGGCTGTCCTCGGTCAGCTCCACATCGCGGTAGCACTCGATGTTCTGGTGCAGCTTGTCCAGCAGGGCCTTTTGCGTCTTGGCATACACATGACGGAACAGCGGCTCGCCGTTTTCTCGGTGGCCGATGACGATGCGACCCTCCCAGCGTCCGTCGTCACGCCTTCGCACCATGCCGTCACCGGCAGGTCTTCGTTTTGCCATGTATTTCACTTCCTTTGGATTCGTTTTCTTTTTGCAACACAAACAACTACCACACTTTTGCGGAAATAGCTACTGTATTCTTCTATCAGCTTTAACCGCAAATTGGCCTGAAATCGGGGTAAAATGGGGATTGGGGCCGGTATGACGTCGGTAGAAACCCTTGCAGACACTGACTTTTTCGGATTTTCAGCGTCAGAGTGGGTCCATGAGCCCGGAAAGAGCGTCGCATTGTCCCCGGTCACAAACCCTTGAAAATGCCCGCACTGCGGGCATTTGTGGGGGTGCCCCGGCGCGAATAGGCGTCGGGGCTTTCTCCTGCTTTTCTTTCGTCGGCGGCAAATCGGTCTGATTTTCGGTCATCCCACCCGGTCAAGCATCCACGGCGCATCACCCCCTTCCGGGCAAAACACGCTGCGGTAGGTACCGCTGTCCGGCACCATACCACGCTCCAGCATGATCTCACGTTGCAGTAAGCGCACGCACAGTTCCGCATAGACATTTCGCATCTCGTCCCGGCACCGACGGGCAACGGTCTTTTGCTCATCGGTCAGATCACCGTAGTGTTCATCGCAGAGGAACAGGCGAAGCTCTTCTTCGTCGATGGGGTCGGCATGATCCTTGTTCCACGCCCACCGGATGTAGCGCACCGTGTCGTGTGTGCGCCGTAGGACCATCATCGGGTCATGGTCTACGATAAAGTTTGCAATCTGCTGCATCATGCGCTTTCTTCCTCCTTCTTTTTGTTCTGCCGATTCAACTCGGCCAGCCGCTTTTCTGCCTTTGCTCGCTCCATGTCATGCTCCGCCTGCAGGAACTGCCGCTGGTAATTCAGCTCCAGCGCTTCCTGAATGGGGCAGATGGTGTAGATGAGACTGCCATTGCGCACGCGGCCGTCCTTCGTGGTGATAGTACTGGGCTCGGTGTGAATGAGCCCCTTCTCCTCCAGACCGGCCACATACTTCCGCACGGTGTTTTCGCTCAGCTGCACCGCCTTTCCGATGGTGCGGTAGCTGGGATGGCACTGATAGGTCCTGCGATCCTCGCAGCGCAGAAGGTAATTGTAGACGGCAATCTCGTGAGAGCTGAGGCCGAGATTGAAGACCTCGTTGGGGACAAGGTAGTAGTGCTTGTTCGGGTCCCGCTTAGGCCAGCGTTGGAACATCAGGTATCACCTCCTGTCTGCGCATCAACCCACCGGCAGAATTTTTCTTTGGGCACCACGATGCGGTTTCCGATCCGCAGCGCGGGAAAGCCCGTCTCGTGCATGAGCTCATAGGCGCTGGAGATGGACACGCCCAGCACCTGCGCCACCGTGTTCGCGTTGAGGAACAGCGGCAGCTGGTCATAGTTGGTGAATGTGGATTCTTGCATTGGATTCCTCCTTTACAATTTTTTGTTGAGAGCTGCAAGTAAAAAGCTCCCACCGAAAAAGTGGGAGCAGTATCCATGTTGCAAATTTGTAACCTCATGATAGAATAGAAGCATCAGGAGGTGAGTCAATGCCGCTGATGAAATACAGAATCTACGAGCTGTCCGCCAGAGCTCTGATCAGTTACGGCAGAGAGCGGGACGGTGCATACACCTTCCGTCTCAGCGCCGCCGAAACAGAGAAATGCAAATCACTTTCCGCACCTCACGAGCAGGACGATAACGCACTGTTCTATCAGATCATGTGCGTGCTACACGGCGATGCCTTCACCAGAACACCCGACGGACAACTGGTGACGGACCTCTCCGGCATCATTTTCTATATGGACTTCTCCGGCATCTTTGACCGGAGCGGTGCCAGAAAGAAACACCGGATCCGGCAGGAGAAGGCCAAGGCCCTGTTCCGTCCCGAGGGCGTGAGCCTGGATTTTGGCTCCGGGCCGCATCGCTATCTTGCCTTTGAGCGTTCGGGCAGCATGAGCCGGCAGGCGCGGCTGTCCTTCATCCGCGAGGATTTTTATGATGCCGTGCGCCGCCGTATCATGATGGATATGACCATCGGTGACTGCCAACTCAGCAAGCTTTACGCCTACAATGGTTTAATGCTGTCCAGCGGTATCCGCATTGACGGCATCGGCATTGACCAGCCTCACCGGGTGGTGGTCGTTGACAATCCGGTACGAACGCCCCCACCCACAGAGGTGATCACAGTGGAGGACGACGGGACGCAGAACAGCACCCGCAAATATCACCGGGTGGAGACGATGGCCACCGTCGAAGTCACCTGCTTTGACGGCGAGGGGCTGATCTCCAAGCAGTATGCCCGCCTTGTTGATGAGAAGCTATGCGGGAAGAAAGTCCACACCTCGTTTCAGATCCGTATGCCATATGTGAAGGGTATGCTGCATGAGGTAGATTTCAAGGATTATCTTGACCGCAGCGGTGCGGACACCATCACCGATCTATGGGGCGTGCAGCATCCGATTCAGAAGGTCGATATCATCCTTACCAAGAGTATGTTCAAGGGCTGCGGCTGGCTGACCGGAAGCGGTATGAGCTGGGAAGACTATTGGGCGGTGTTCCGCAAGTACCGCCACGCGCTGTACATCACGAATGTCAGCAAGGAAAAGCCGGAGAAAACGACAGAACTGAACTATCAGTTTTTGAATACGGTATCCCTCAAGGCGGATGAGTTCCGCCCCGCCGATCTGCCGGACGGCTGGGATCACAGCCCAGAGACGGACGAGCGAAATTGGCTCACCAAGCAGACGGAGCTGGCGTATTACAGCTTCTGCGCCGACGAGTCGTTTCGGCAGAATTATTTTCTGGAGAAGTTTGAGCGGGTCAGCTGGTGGGAACGGCATCAGGGCAAAGACCAGATCCTTGCCGCCGTGCTGAAAAAGAATCCGCGCTTCATCAACGAACCGGTCTATGCCAAGCGACTGGAGGATGAAGCCGATAAAATCGTGGAGCAGTACGCCGTCGGCCGGTTGATCGTAGCGGGAGACAACCGGTATCTCTCCGGGGATCTGCTGGATTTTCTGAACCGCCTGCCTGTTGCGAAAACCGAAACAAGTAAAAAAGCAAACGCCTTTATCGATTTTCGCTGGGTGCAGACATTGAACCATCAGAATTTCTTTGCTCCGGGCGCGGCTTATGAACCCGGTCATGTCTGCACGCTGCTGCGCAATCCGCACATCGCGCGGAATGAAGAGATGCAGCTTTATCCCATCAAAGAGAGAGGATATCTATATGACCAATATCTCGGTCATCTGACGGATGTTGTTATGGTTGGTTACACTTCCCTTGCCGCGGAGCGTTTGGGCGGAGCCGACTACGATGGCGATATGATCAAGACAATCAGTGATCCCATTTTGAACGAATGTGTGGAGCGAAACATCCATCACGATCCTCCGCGGCTGCGGAGCGTATTTTCCCGGTCGTACAACCTGCCGCTGCTGATGATCCCCACGGCCCAGCCACAGATCCGCAGCGCCGACGACTGGGAGGCCCGCTTCGAAACGGTCCGCAGCACCTTCTCCTCCCGCGTCGGCCAGATCTGTAATGCTGCGCTGGACCGCAGCATCATTGCCTACAACGAAAACTCTGATGCCGAGGAGCGGGAGCGCTGCCGGGAGGAAACGGAGACATTGGCCATCCTCACCGGGCTGGAGATCGACTCAGCCAAGAGCGGCATCCGCCCTGATCTGGATGAGTACCTGACCCATAAGACCGTCAAACGCAGTGATTTCCTCAAATATAAAATGCTGGTAGAAGAAATGGAGACCCGGCGCGCCTGGTATGAGCCTACCCATGCTGCCAAGGTAAAGGCGTTTTTCAAGAAGGTGGATTGGGGCCAGGTGGACTCCAATGTAGAGCGTCTGCCGTATCTGGCGCAGCAGCTGAAAAAGAACACGCCGCGTATCAAGGCAAGACCCGCCAAGGACGAGGATTTGTTTTCCTTCGCCCAGCAGCCGGACTGGAAAGAGCAACTGAATCCCGATAAGCTGGCGGTGGTGGATGCGCTGCTGCGGGATTATGATGCCTGTCTCTCCCGCATCCGAGCCTGCCGCGTTCCGGTGAAGGAGAAAAAGCGGAAGAGCGATGTGGAGCGCATTCTGTATGCCAGAGGGCAGGAAGATGAATACGATCCCGACGAGCTGTACGCTCTGTTCGGCAATCTGCCGCCGGAAAAGGTGTCCGCTCTGCGGCAAGCCATGCAGAAGCAGGCCTGGCACCTCATGGACGAGGATGCACGGGAGCGTTTCCTGCTGGAATGGCTGCCGGAACCAGAGTTTGAAGATGTTTACGATCTGCTGACCGATTTCCGCTTCGGGGGCTATCGCATCCTCGGAGACATTGTCTGCGATATGGAGGACGAGAACACCGGCAGGGAGAAAAAGCAGCTGTTCCGCGAAAGCGACTCAAAAGCCTTCACTGCCATGATGAAAGCCTTTGCGGACAAGTCCGCATCCCGGAGCTACTGTGACGCGGTGACGGCCAAGTGCCGGGAGCTGCTGACCGCGATTGTAAGACCGACTTTGGCCGTGCGCTATGTGGTGGCCCTCGGCAGGCGTGACCTGCTGTGGGATCTGCTGCCGGAGCACATCGAGAAAAATATTCTGGAGGTGCGGGATGACTAACGAATGGGAGGAATTCTGCGCGTATACCGGAACGGTTTTCTATACCGCCAGCAAGAAGAGCGACACGACATGGCTGGGCCGCTTCACCTTTGCCACGATCCTGGAGTTTGAGGGGATGGCGCGGATTTTGACCATCCTGGCCCGCGGATACCTGTTTCACAGCAAGGACGGCGCGGTTATTTCGGGTGATCCGCATGATCGGATCGACTACGCCCGCCGTGCGCTCTGCGCCTGGTGCAGTGTGCCGGAGGACGGAAAGCGTGCGCCGAACAAGGAATGGCAATTCCAGACGGATTTCTCGGAGCTGCATACGGAGTTTCCGGAGCTGGTAGATGCGGACGGGACCGGCTGGTTCCTCCGCCATGTCCTCCGCGCTGCTGACTTCATGCTGACGCACCCGGAAAAGGTGCGCAGCACCTCACTCAAGTATGCGGAGGTCATTCAGTCCAAGTTTGCTGCCACATGGCGAAGCAAGGTGCTGCAATATCAGATCCCAATTTTTGCTCCCCAAACCAAGGGCGCCTGGACACTGCGCTTTGACGATATCCTTGCCGATGCGTTGGAGCTTGGCCCGCTGCGCAGAGAGGGGCCGGAGCTGCCTCCTGAACTGACAGAGAGAGTGAAAGCGGCACTTCCGAAGGAAATTCCAGCCGAGGTCGCCTGTACGCTGATCCGCTATTACCTCGCCAACCGGCAGTATGATTGCGAATGGGTGGTCCTGCCGGTCGCAAACTTTGACGCCTACTTCGGGGACACCAGCTTCAGCAAGAAGTATCTGCCCAAGATCCCGGCAGAGATCGTGGAGCGGAGCAATGCCTTCGGCATAAGCCGGTATCGGGTCACGGAAGAATATCTGCCATAAAACGCAGACAGAGGGACAAGCCTTTACGGCCTGTCCCTCTGCTTTTCCTGTCTGGCTTTTGAAAGTGTTTTCCTTGTCTATGGCGGTGCAGCCGCTGAGCTGCCACATATGATTTACTCGTCATCATCGGGCCACAACGAGATCACGTGAATATCGCCGGTGTCCATATCCATCGCCATGTGATTGCCCATGCGCAGCATGAGATCCCCATTGGAGTCCATCGCCATATTATCTGAGATGCTCATGACGAAGTCGCCTTCATCGTAGTCAAAAAAGTGCTTTGACATCGTATACCTCAAATTTTTAATCATCGTATTCCGGATAGTCAGGTGCCCACAGGGGCATCCAATGTGCTTTGTTTCTGCGGTTTGCATTGTGAGTTCTCTGGTGCGATCTGTGGTTTGGATTCATCTGATTGGCACGATTGTCGGCGTCAGCTCGATATGCCTTGTTATTGGGATTATGCAGATTTGCCCAGTGATCCAGTTGTTCTTTGGTATATGTTTTTCCTGATGCCTTTCCCATAATTGGCCTCCTTTCTGAGCCGAAAAAAGTCCACGCACTTTGCTTCGTGCGTGGACTGCGATCATCCGGAAAACCGCTTTGCACGCAACAAAACAGAGCCGACGAAAGAACACTTTCTTCGGTTCGATTTTGTGGTGCAAAGCATCGAAACAACAGGGGGACAACGACAGTCAACCAGCAAACTGCTTTCTCAATTCCATAATGAGAATTTGATTGGAATCGATAGTTTCGAGGATTTACTCATTTGTCTGCAAAATTGTCTATGTCTCTGCCGTTCAATATGATTCGTACTCTCATGCTACGAACGATCAAAGTTCAGGACAGTCCAACAATTTAGCGCTATCATGATAACATGAATGGGAAGCGAATGCAATGGGTAACTACACATTTCACCCCATGATCCCAATTTTGTTGCCGTTTTCCTAAATATCCGCGCCGTCTTCACAATGATTGGGCCCCTCGTACTCCACCCAGCCAAAGCCCGCCACATAAACTTTATCGCCGGGCTGCAGTTCTTTGGGTGCCTGGGGCGGAGTCTACTCTGGCACGGGATTTTTAGTAGGTGTCTGCCCCGTGGAAGGCTGGAGTTCGGAAGCTGTGGGTATTTCAATAGGCCCTATCTCCGGTTCAGGTTGCTCTTCTTGGGGCGATTCTTGTCGCGGAATCGTTCCTTTTTCCTTCTCTGCCAGTGCTGCGGGTTTCTCAATTTCCGCAACGGTCGCTTCCTTGGCGCTCACAGCGGTTTCTGCGGCTGGGACGGGTGTTTGTTCGGTTGCATTGTTATGCGGCCACACGGCGGCACACAAGGCGACACAGGTGGTAATCAGGGCCACTATGATGAGTTTCTTCATTTTTCTTCCTCCCTTTCAGATGCAAAACGAGCCCTCAATCCCATTGCCGTTCGGCAGGAGACTGAGCGCTCATTTTCGTAGTGATTCAGTTCTATGGACAGCTTCCACGCCAGCTCAAATCCGGCGATAAAGCTGTCGATGGAGGTATCCTCCGCAATACGGTCTTTTGCGTCGATGATCTGGAGTACCAGCCGACGCTCCGGTTTGCCCAGCACCTCGCTAAGTGCTTGGTGGCATTTCTCAATTTCCTGTTTCTGCGCCGGGAGTTCAGGTGGGGTATAAAAGCAGTCATATAGGTCTTTCAGCAGCTTGTATTTCATGCACTCGCCTCCTTGCAGCACAAACATATACCACAGTTCGACGGAAACAGCTACTGAAACTTTTAAGAAAAATAGCGGCTGGAACATTACGTTTCAGCCACTACTTTGAAATATGGGGTACTCGTGGAGCGGGCTCGCAGGTTAACTATACCCCATAGGCCGCATTGCTAAAAATCTTCATTGATGTACTAATCAACATCAAGAGCGTTGATTGTATAAATATTGTACATAGACTTTCTCCTGTAATCCTGTAGTATACAGTCTCGAGAGACAAAGCTTTATAAAAAATAGTCTCCAACAATGCGATTGAGCTGAGCAGATATTTCTGAAAAGTTCCTATTCAAATCAAGTGTTTTCACACTGATTTGATTACCGCTCATCCGATAGCGGTTGTCCGGCTGGATTGCTTCGTCTGTTGCGGCATACAGAAGCATGCCGGATACCTGATGCGGTTCGTTGCCGAACTCCGCCTCTTTGTTCTTCACATAGGTGAAAATCTGATACAGATTACCGGAATGCATGGTATGCACATCATACTGAGCTTGCGTGGTGTGTGTATAGTACTTGGCATCAATGATGAGGACCTCATTGCCTCTGGTCAGCATAATATCGCTTTGCATGACCGGAAGCATGGTGCCAATTCCATCGTCCAACGCCCACGGAATCTGAGATGCCGTTGCCGTTACCTGTGGACATTCCTTGGCGTAATACTCCAGTATAAATTTCTCATACAGGCGGTTCATGCGCTGCTCGTCAATGAAGGAAGCCAGTCGGTATTCGCCGGAGTCCGAGGTCAACAGCATTCCTTCGAGGATCAGTTGGCACAAACTAATGAGCATACGATAGGTATTGTTGTTCCGTTGAAACCGAATGGCCGACCAGTGAATTGTGCCTGGGTCAATGGTATCAATATTTGAAAAGAACAACATTTCCTTCTTCAAATCGCTTTTGTATGCTTGATCCACCCTTACATGACGGAGCAAGAGCATCACGGTCGTTTTAAGAATCTGGTTCAGCAGATTGTTTTCGGAAAGCTCATCATATTCACAGGTCAATACCTGCCTCCTTGCGAGGCGGTTCTGTATCGTTCCGGGCATGTCAATTTTGCCGCGAACAGCAGTGACCGTCTCCTTTTGGTTCAGATACTCACGGTAAAGGCCCTGTTTCAGCTGTCTACCGATACCCTTTGCAAGAATCGCAGCAAACAGGTTATGTATGTTCTCGAACTCTTCAGTAGCAATATCCTCATAGCCGCCCTGATTCAGAGTTGTGAAGGCATACGAAAGCATATAGTATATGTTTTTTATGAAGATGCTTTTATCTTTGATCATTGAAACATACCCTGCAAAATATTTTCCCAACGTCGGAGTTTACTTGTATCATCAAACCAGTACTCACTAAGCATTGGCAGAATGTCATAATCAACGATGGAGTGTAGCCATTCGTCCGTACAGACATCTTTGCCGCAAAAATAGCTGTGACCAATACAAAAGCCTTTGCCCAAAGATTTGTCTGCGACAATTTCGCAGTTCAGCTCCTTCACCTTGGACACCAGTTCGTTCAGCGTTTCATTATTCAACCCATTCTGATAATGGATGAAGCCCTCGGAATCAAACCCAGGTTCGATCTCAAAGAAGCTGAAACGGCGGCGGAGCGCATAATCGATCATGGCAAGACTGCGGTCTGCCGTGTTCATCATACCGATGATATATAGATTCTTGGGAACGGAGAAAGGAAGTCCGTTATACGCCAGTGTTGCCTTGATGCCACGGTAATCCCTTTCAATCAACATAAGCAGCTCGCCGAAAATTTTGCTCATATTGCCACGGTTGATCTCATCAATAATGAAGAAAAACTCCTTGTCTGGCTGGTTGGCAGCTTTCTGGCAAAACCGATAGAAGATTCCGTATTTCAATTCAAAGCTATTCTCTACAGGCTTGTAGCCCATCACAAAATCTTCATAGGAATAATTCTGATGGAACTGGACGAACTCAATGCGGCTGTCATCCTTCTCCCCCATCATAGACCATGCCAGACGCCTTGCGGCGAAAGTTTTGCCGACGCCGGGAGCGCCCTGCAGAATGATGTTTTTCTTATTGCGCAGAACGGCCATAAGGTTCTCGTAGCGCTTTTCGCTCATATACACTTCATCCAGAAAATCGCTTTTTGTGTAAGCATCGATGGATGCCTCCGCGGTAATCGGGTTTTCTTCCCGAATCATATCAAGGATGAAGTCGTATTCGCCTCGGGTGAGCTTGAACAGGCTGCCCTGCGGATTCTGGAAATACTCCATGCGCTCCAGTTCCGGGCATTCCTTCAGCGTTGTATAGTCAATGGGGGAGGTCAAGCCTTCTATTTTTTCAAAGAACAGCTTTTCACCGTCCTGTTCTGCGCTGATACGGCCAATTGCTACAATCTGCTTTACCGGATTGGATTCATAGCCAATGATCATGTCGCCAACTTTCGCATCCAGGAAGTTCTGGAAAATACGCCGCTTGTTCCCGTTTTCATTGTAAAGCGTATAGGACTGCACCTCTCCGACAGCAATGTCGGAAAAGCTCCAGATTCTCGGATTCGCATTCAACCACCAATAGCCATGGTCTTCTTCGGGAGCGGCAGCTGCACACAGTTCAATATTACTCAAATCTGTCTGATCAAGTGCTTCAGAAAGTTCATCTCTCAGTTTCCAAATAAAGCTGCCATCCTCGCCTTTGTCTGCATCACGCCCAGTGTAAAGGACCGTCCACCATTGTGTGGAGCCATCTTCTCTTGTTGCGGGCTTGATTCCGGCGGCTTCACAGACACGATGAGCCAGTGCAACAGAACCGGAATTATAGAAGTTTTTTGTCTCACCATATTTGACCGCAAGTTGTGTGCAGGAGGCCTGACCACCATAGTCTTTGATCCGCCTCATAATTTCAAGTGCACTGGTAGTGAAAATAGTTCCATCCTTTAAGAGTTTTTTCCAATCTTCGATGGTAAGCCCAGGATTATAATCTGTACCGTACCATTCGGTGGCAGCTTCAGCATTCTCATCCTGCTGAGAGTAAAATCTGCTGATATAAAATCCCACATCGATGGTCAATGTTTTGAGCTCAGGGTCGGGGTAGCAAGTATCCGTCAGCTGTGACTGAAACAGATTGACGAGCTCTGTGTCCTCTTTGAGGGCAAGGCTGATTTCGTTATAGAGCCGCAGAAAGTTGCGGATATTGTCTGCGTAAGCACCCTTTTTGAAGCGGTAATCAGTCTCAAGCTCGTTTGCAACATTTTTCACCTCGCCGAACTTATAGATGTAATACTTATCCGGGTAGCGCAACCAAAGATAAGTGCTGATAGCATTTTCATATTGGTAGTGCTGTGCGGCACCGTTTCCATATCTCTCCAACAAGATGGAAGCCTGCAATTTGAAGGCATTCATGCGCTCATACACATCCTTGTTCTCGTCAAACAAGGCAATAAACATTGCCTGGACCTCTTCCGGTGCCGCTTTGGAAAAACTTACAATCATGCGTCTCGGGAAATTGTTGATGGAAGCCAGCAAATTGAAGGTTTTATCGAGGGAACGGCTCAGCATTTCAGGAAAATTTTGAGCGTTCACGTCCCAATTGTCCTGAAACCATTTGACAGCTTCCCATTTGTATTTTTCGTTGCCCCACTGCGTGGAGACAAAATTCTGCTTGTAGTGCGCCAGTACATCTTTCAATCGAAACTTGTCAAACATGATGCTACCCCTTTATGCCTCTCTCAGGCTTTTATAAATCTCGTCTGTAAAGATACCAAGGACCTGTCGCTTGATCTCATCGTTGCTGAGAAGAAGCGAGAAGAAATCCTGATTCTGCTCCAAGCCCTCAATCAGTGCATCGTCAATGTCATCAAAATACGAAAATTCAAAATCTTTGACGGTATTATTCCGTGCGCTGGTTTTCAGCTTGTCGGACTTCAGCAGAATATCCCGAATCTGCAGCATCGCTTTGACCGCCACATCGTTATCGTAGGCTTTTCCTGTGCGGCTGTTGATCTCCGCAATAATCTGGGAAAGCCGTTCTTCTTTTGCTTCGGTCAGGCCAAAACTCTCAGCGGTCGGTAGCTTTACCACAGGCTGTGCGACAAGGTTTGGAGTAGTATGTTCCTCCGACTTTTTCTGAACAAAATTGGTGGCCTTGATTTTACCGTCCAGATTATATCCGCCGCCCGGATGCTTGATATTGATGTAAGCCAGCAAATAAGTGATGAAGTTATATTTCTTGTGCAGGTCGGTATCCTCGAAACAGGACACCTGCAGCAGAAACTCATAAAACCGGACGAAATGGCGCATCATGGACACGATCTCATGCTGTTTGATTAGTTCGTATTGCTCGATCCTATTCTTTGCCCGCTTGAAGTAGAAAGTCAGCTTCTGCTTATCCTTGGATGAGATATTCCCCTTGTAGAGCAGTTCGTTGGCTTTTTCGACATCATCAGGGTCAAGAACAGTATACGCATCGATCTGTGCCTCCAAATCGTAGATTGCCGTCGGCGTTACGGAGGTGGAAAGCAAGGTGGTCGTATAATACGGTGCGAACGCCGCCTTGATGTCCTCGTATGTATTCACAAAGTCCAGCACAAAGGTCTTCTTCTCGAACGGCGGGCAGATTCGGTTCAGGCGTGAAAGCGTCTGAACGGCAGAAACACCTTTCAGCTTCTTGAGGACATACATGGCGCAGAGCTTCGGCTGGTCGAATCCGGTCTGATACTTGTTGGCAACCAGCAACACCTGGTAGTCGTCCTTGTCGAATTCCTTTGTCAACCGATCCTCAGGGAAACCGTTCATGGAAGCCTCAGAATATTCGGTATCATCGTCCGGAAGCTTCACCTTGCCGGAGAAAGCGACCAACGCCTTGATATCGGTGTAGCCTTTTTTCTGAGTGTAATTCTCAAATGCCTGGCGGTATTTGACCGCACCCTGTCGGGAAGCGGTGATGACCATTGCTTTTGCCATACCACCGAGTTCCGGCATAACCGTAGTGCGGAAATGCTCCACAATGACCTCTACACGCTGTGCAATGTTTGTTTCGTGCAGTTCCACAAAACGGGCAATTTGTCTTTTCGCATCAGCAGTCTTGCAGCGGGGATCTTCTTCGATTTCCTTGTTCAGCTGATAGAAGGTATCGTAAGTGGTGTAGTTCTGAAGCACGTCCAGAATAAATCCTTCCTCGATGGCCTGCTTCATGGAGTAGATGTGAAATGCCTCTCGCTGCCCTTTGGTGTTCAGCCGACCAAATAGCTGGATCGTTGTGGGCTTGGGCGTGGCGGTGAACGCAAACATGGAGACGTTGGCCTGTTTGCCGTTGCGGCGAATTTCGTCCGTAATCATATCTTCGACATCGCCGATTTCCTGATCGTCGGAGCCCAACGACATGGTGACTGCCGCCATATCCTTGCCGGCGGTGGAAGAATGCGCCTCGTCGATGATAACGGCGAATCGCTTGCCTTTCAGCCCTGCAACGCTGTCCACGATGTACGGGAACTTTTGAATCGTGGTCGCAATAATTTTTGTGTTGCCGTTCAGGGCACTTGCAAGGTCTGCAGAGTTGCATTTATCGTCCATCACACGGATAAGTCCGGCTTTGTGCTCCATGCCCATAATGGCTTTCTGAAGCTGGCGGTCGACCACAACGCGATCGGTGACGATGACGACATTATCGAAAATGATCTTATTATCCACATCATGCAGCGAAGTAAGCCGATGCGCCAGCCATGCGATAGAATTCGTTTTGCCAGAGCCTGCGCTGTGCTGGATCAAATAGTTTTGCGTAGAGCCATTCTCCCGCACATCCGCCAGCAGCTTGCGGATCACGTCAAGCTGGTGATACCGGGGAAAGATAATGTTTTCGGACTTCTTCGTTTTCCCGGTCAGTTCGTCCTTGCTTTCCTTGGTTTCGATAAAGATGAACTTGCTGATGAGGTCGAGGACAGTGTCCTTTTTCAGAATGTCCTCCCACATATAGGAGACACTGTACTTGTCTTTGAAGGTGGGGTTACCCGCACCGGCATTGACGCCTTCGCCGTTGCCCATGTTGAAGGGCAGGAAAAAGGTAGAGTTCCCGGCGAGTTTGGTGGTCATATAGACCTGTTCCAAATCCATCGCAAAGTTCACAAGGCACCCGGCCTTGAAGCGGAACAGTCTGGTGTTCGGATCACGGTCAACCCGGTACTGATAGATGGCGTCCTGGTACGATTGACCGACGGCATTGCATTTCAGTTCAAATGACATGATGGCAATGCCGTTCAGGAAAATGACCAGGTCAACACGCTCATCATCGCTTGCACAGACCTCCTCCATAACGGAGAAAATATTCTTCTCGTACCTTGCCAACAGTTCCCGGTTAAAGGTGGTAGCAGGTTTGGTATACATGAGCTCCAGCTTCATGTTGGAGATCTCGATGCCGTGCTTCAGCACATCCAGCAGGCTGCCGCGCGCTTTTGTGACCTCGGCATTGATAAAATTGACGAGGGTATCCTCCAGGTCGGCTTTGTAGATTTTGCGGAGTGCCTCCATTTCCTCCGGCTGGGTATCGTTCAGAAACTGAAACAGCAACTCCCGGTCCATAGCAAAGAGACGGTCATAGCTTGTTGCTTTGCGGACAATGTAACTGTTGTCCTGCGAGAGCCTGTCCATAATGAAATGCTGATATTCTTTTTCGGAGAGAATATTATTCATGCGAATCAGCCTCCCGTTCTTGCCGGATTTTGTTCATGTGGCGCTTTGTTTTGCTCGAATAGTTAATATCAAAATGGTTTCCGTCCTTGCTGGTGATAACAGGGATGATTTCACCATCCGTAACTACATAAACCTCACACCACGCAATCTCACCGTCCGTTTTTGTCACGAGCACAATAGTGCCGACTTTTTTAATGTGTCGGTAGGCTTCTTCCAAATCCCTGCTTCTAATCGCATTTACGCTTTGATTTGCTTGCGCATAAGAGCGTATTGCAAACATTAGGTTAGGATTATCACTCCATCCTTCCTCGCTATTGATGCGCTTGTACTCAGCAGCAGAAATATGAAGTTCGGTGCCTTTGCCAATGGTTGATGTTACGTATTCAGCTTTCATGACGCAGGCACCTCCTTCTTGCCGGTTACATACTCGAAAATCAGAGATTTTTTGTATTCGTCGAGTGTTGCAAGCTGTGCTTTTTTATCAGCGATAACAGCGTCTGCTTTTGAAAGCACAGAATCGATGTGCTTTACGATGGCGTTCTGCTCATCCAGCGGCGGTACCGGATAAGAAAGCTCCGCCAGCTTGTTCCACCGAAGGTCACAGGAGCGCACACGAATGCCGGTCGCCAAAGCAAGAAACACATCACTATAAGCCATACTGCGAAGATAATACATGATATACCGCTTGCACTGGTCGGTGTCCAGCACATTGAGAACCGGAGAAGCCTTGCCTCTTGAATCGGAGATGCCAATAGAACCTGCGAAACCGTCCATTCCGTGAACGACCAAATCACCGACATCAATACCTTGATAACCGATTTCCTTGTCGGACATTGTAAATCCATCCTCACGACGATTGCTTCTGAGAGTAACTTCGCCATCTCGGAAACAAGTGATTACACCGTCATCCTCACGCACGGGCTTCTGCATATAGCGAAGAATGTACTTGCCACGGATAACGTCCCAGTGAGCTGGCATATCGCCAATCCACTGAATCCCGCTGTCCTTCATCTCCGCATCCGGGTTCAGCCCTTTTGTGACGGTTTCGGTGATGACAGACCGTTTGTACTGCTCCAGCGTGTTGATCTGGGTCTGAATATCGGCGGTCAGCGCATCAATCTCGGCACATTTTGCACTGAGGAATGCTGCAATTGTTTTCTGTTCATCTTTTGGCGGAAGTGCAACTAAACTTTCGTAAAACCACAACGCATATAGGTTGCGTTGTATCGTTCCTACACCACGAGAAGCTGTTTCGTATTGTTGAACCATGCTTCCGTCTCGGAGTAGAAAATTCATATAGCCTGGGTCACATTTGTCACTCAGTGAAAAGACAAAATACGCAGGGCTAATAATGCCATCATATTTTGAAACTCCAACTGAGCCTCTCCATGCCTGCTGATTATTTAATACAAAGTCCCCAACATGGACATTTTGATAATTTGACAAGTCGGCACTCGGCTTATGGACTTGCATACCATCGGAATCATTGTAAGAGATAACACCTCTATCCAAATATACAGACAGCAAATCATGATCGCCACTGTTCTTTTCACTCCGTAATGACAAGAGTGACTTGATACGATATGTTCTCCAATGTGCAGGTATTTCTCCTATACTTGCAATTCCGCTGTATTTCGTCTCAGTCATATTGTCACCGCCTTCATTCAAACAACTGCGCTACACGCTCAGATACGGAAAGCTCCAACTCTGAAAATTTCGCTTCCAGTTCCTCACTGGCTATCGGTTGCTGATACTTATAGAAATACCGTGTGAACGGGATTTCCGCCCCGGTTTTGATAACAGGCTTCTTTGCCCCGAGGTTCTCCTCGAAGAATGCAGCGGCATCCGGGATATGCGGCAGAACCTCTCTTGCCATATAGTCCTCAATGCTTTCTTCCCATTTCACCAGTTCGGTGTCCTTGGTTTCCTTGTCATAAACGACATTGCCTTTGCGGTCACGCTGAATCTCGGCATTCTTGTCCATGACGGAAAGTCCGTCCGCAATCTTTTCCAGCAGCTTCTTATCTGTTGTAGCCTTGCTTAACACTTCGGTAAGATGCGGCATAAAGGCGTCTGGCGACATCCACACAGTATCACTGATGGCGTGGTTCAAATCCGCAAGAATCGCATCGTAGATCGGCTTGCCGACAAAAAACTTATTCAACTGTTTCTGTGCTTTACCGTCCCGATCCTCCATCAATTCCAAGTCTGCAAATTTTACTTCGTTGTAAAGGCTGTCAAGTGCGCCTTTACTCACCATAACCTGAATCCGCTCCTCCGTAATGGCATAGCTGCGCTGAAGGGGCTGCATCACCGTGTATTCCCTGTAAATGAACTCCTCGTTTCGATAGATTTTGCAATATTCGTTCTCTGCGAAGTCAGCATACAGCTTGGTAACGGCACTGCGGTCTTCGGGAGAAATCTCATTTTTCTTATCGCCCAGGGCTTTACGCAGCTTTTTGAAGAAAGTCGAGGCATCGATCAGCTGGATCTTGCCCTTGCGCTCCGGACGTTTGTTCTTGGAGAGTACCCAGATGTATGTAGCGATGCCTGTGTTATAAAACAGATCTGTGGGCAGCGCAATGATGGCTTCAATCAAATCGCTTTCCAACATCCAACGGCGAATTTGGCTTTCACCGGAAGCTGTTTGCCCATTAAACATCGGGCTACCATTCTCAACAATTGCCGCACGACCGAAGTTGTCGTCCATTTTGTCAATAGCAGACTGGAGGAACAGCATCTGCATATCACCGGAACCTGGCAGGCCTGCGCCCCAACGACCGTCAAACCCTTTCTGATACTCTGTGTTGACGGCATCTTCGACACCTTCGGCAGCGTCCTTGCCGCCCCAGGCGGTGCCGAACGGCGGATTTTCCAGCACAAAGCGCATCTTCGTGCCCTTAAATCGGTCGGCTTTCATGGTGTCCTGATAGCAGATGTTTTCGGCGTTCTGCCCCTTGATGAGCATCTCGGCAAGGCACATGGCATAAGACTCCGGGTTGATCTCCTGTCCGAACAGGCGCACATCGGCAGAAGGATTATAACGCTTGATGAAATTATAGCCGGTGGAGAGCATACCGCCCGTGCCGCAGGCCTGATCCAATATGGTGATGACCTTGCCGTCATCAAAGATATCGTCACAGCCTTCGGCAAGCAGAATATTGACCATCAGTTTAATAATGTCGCGGCCGGTATAGTGGTCGCCGGCTTCGGCATTTTCAGAGAACTTACGGATCAGTTCTTCGAAAATATATCCCATCTTCACATTGTCGATGGTGCGAGGATCAAGGTCAAGTTCGGAGAACGCTTTGATGACAGAGAGCAGCCGGTTATTCTTGTCCATCTTGTCGATTTCTTCGCCAAAGTTCAGACCGCGCTCCTTGGACATCAGAATTTCCAGCACATTTGCGGAAAATCCCTGCAGATAGCTCTTAAAATTGGCGGCAATATGGTCTGCGTCATTAACAAGCTCTGCAAGGTCAAATTCACTGGTGTTATAAAACTGGAAGCCGGAAATGCGATACATCGCCTTTGCCGGGAAATTCGGGTTTGCTTTGAACTGCTCAACGACTTTCTGCTTGGTAGGCGCAAGAGCGCACTCAAAGCGGCGGATGATCGTCATAGGAATGATGACATCCTTGTACTTGTCGCTGCGGTACGGTCCACGCAGTTTGTTTGCGATGGACCAGATAAAGTTTACTTCGGTGGAAACATCGACAGGCGAATCGTCCCACATTGCATCTATCATCTGCTTATTAGCCATTTACTTTTCCTCATTTCTCTATTTATGTAGCTATTATCAGCTTAGGAAATCATTCATCCTCCTGAAGCAAGAAAAGCGCGTTGTTATTTATCTGGTACAATCTCCATGATATCCTCGATACCGCAATCCAACGCAGTGCATATCTTTAAGAGAATCTCTGTAGTGACATGCCCGTTTCTTCCCATCTTAGTAACGGATGCAGGACTGATACCCGCCTTTTCGCATAGATCCTTCTTCTTCATATCCTTGTCGATAAGTAGCTTCCAGAGTTTTTTATAACTTATGGCCATATTGAATCTCCTTGAACACATACAAATGTGTATTACTATAGATTGTTTTTTGCTTTCAGAAGTTGAAAATCTTTTTTGTAGTTCACAGGCCTAATGCGCGCCAAAATGCGATTGCACACTTCTGGCGACCAATATATTGTCAAGTGTTGCTTGGCTCGAGTGATTGCTGTATAAAAAATGTTATGAGTTATTTGATCTTCGGTTTCATCCGCAATAACAATTTTCACAGAATCATACTCAAGGCCCTGCGCTTTGTGTATGGAAACCGCATATGCAATCTGGAAAGGAACGATGTGCTCCATCGTTGTGCGTTCTTCATCACTGGAGTATGGCTTTGTTCGATTAATGTTAAAGCCAACTTGCGTTTTTCCTCCATCATTACCAATATAGTCCAGTCCATTACAACACAGCACTTCCAGCTCATCGAGCAAAGCATCAATCTCTACTGTGAAATATACGCTTTCAGTTGAATCTTGGATTGAGAGGATTCTTCCTTTCATGTTGTTATAAAGGACGCTAAACCGGCCAGAATCGTTAAACAGAATGGGATCACCAACTTTGAATCTCCATACTCCTATATCTACCGCCGGATTCGAATTATTTAGTTGTAGTAGACGATTAATGTTATTTAGGCCATAGAGCCCATTATAATTTAGGCACAATATAATCTCATCATCTGATTTTGAGTCGAAAATATCGCTATCGATTGGATGAGAATAGTCACTACGCACCATTTTTTCCAAGACAATATTATCATCGTCCATATTTCGAACCTCTTCCCAAAGCCTTTGAAGTTGTTCGTCTGGGCTTCGATGAGGTATTGTCAACTCATGGCAACAGCGGTCTGGTAGTACATTTCTAATTATGCTAAACCAATTGCCAAATCCTATAGCTTCAATTTGGTATGTATCCCCAACCAGAAGCAATGCTGCATCTTCTGCGCGATTTATGACTTTAAGGATATCCTCGTTCTTTACTGTGCTGCATTCGTCAACCACTACTAAGTCATAATTTGAGGTCTCATACCAACCACTACGAACAAACTTATCAATAGTAGTAAATTCGTCCGATCTATCACAACACGTGACCTTTCTTCGCAGATTTTCTACTGCTGGATTAGTCTTTGCAAGATAAATTTTCTTTTTCCCTTCTAAAAGCTTTGATATATGGTTTACCAGTGTCGTCTTTCCTGTTCCAGCTGCACCATAGATGAGGTGAACTGCAGATTCAGAAAATAAAGTCTTTAAGATTTGCTCCTTAACCTCGTCATCCAGTCTTTGACCCGCAGGCAAAAGTTTTAGCTGAGAAATCATTTTCTCTGAAAAAGATGATGAAATTGTCGGTACATTATCAGCTAATTCTTCAAGTTTATTAATAATCTGCACAGTTGCAATTTCGCAGCCCTTAGAATAAACATAATCCTTAAAGGCTCCTAACTCACTCGCCGGTCTAAACCCGCTATATAGGGAGCGATTATATTTTTCTATTGTTTGCTCAATCTCTTGGGGTATGCCAAACATTGTAAGCTGATCAATTGGAGTAAACAAAACTCCATTCTGATTTGTATTCTTTTCGATATATCTGGAAAGCAATTCTCCTTTATGTCCCGCTGTATCAATGCACTCGAACAAATCGTACAGATTGGAAATGTGTCCTTTGGGATTAAATGAATAAGGATTCCTGTCAAAAGGCATACACTTGGAAGAAATATTTAGTCCCGCATACCTCTTTTCATCTCCGTGTGCCTGTTGATCTTTAATAATTCGGTTGTTCATGCGATAAAGCAAATATCGAATAATATTTGCGCCGTCTCGCTTGCTGGCAGAAATCTCTCGGCAAATGTCCAGCATATCAAAAATATACGAATGGCGCTTTTGAGTTGATGCAATAACCCAGTTTTTTATACTGTCATATTCTTGCTGATCGTAGTCAATGATGTCTACCAATGTTGCTCCGTTTTGCTCCAAGTAGCTCATCACCATCTTATACTCATTGAGGCCTCGAGATACAGAGCACTCAACATTAAGCAATTCAGCAAAATTATTCAGTTCACACGGGCGAATTGATACATGCCATTCGGTTATGATTTTGATGGGAAAATCTGTATTGAACACACTAATGGTGGCATTAGAAAATGATAGCGCAGCACAATAATCTGTAGAAATGTCGTACTTGGTAAACGCAGTTATTCGATTGAATTTATTTGGTTTCTCGTCTGCAGGTTCTAATGCAACCTCATAATAGATTTCCTGATTTACAAAGAATGGCTTAATTTTATCAATATAGTAATTATCAAAGTTTTTCGGCAGTGGAGTCCTAAGTCTCTTTTCAATTTCTGTAGCAACTTTTTGATAATAATCTTTTGTTTGTTCATCTAAATCCTCGAGAAACATGTCGATGTTTCTGAGGATAATCATTCCGTATCTATCATATACCGCCTTTTTAAGTTGGAGCAAATATCGATAGTACTTTATCATCAGACGCTCAGCGCCCTCTTCTGAAGGGGTAAAGTGAGAAACTGATGCACGCAAAAAATGATCAAACCTCGCAATAAACTGGTACGGACGAACATTACCAAACTTGCTTGCTACCTTATTGATATCCATTTTTTGATCCGGACGCACGTCTTTCCAAATTTTGAATGCAATGTGGTCGTTTAGATTGCGAACTACACTTAAAATACGGAAAGCGACTTCACCGCGGTTGCTGCGTGTAGCAGTAGAAAGCGCCTTGTCGATACCATCACTGGCTCTATTGATTTCCTTATCTGTAAGGCTATTCATAGTGCCCTCCTTCCGATATACAAAAAATGCTCTGCCGCTTGGCAGAGCATTCGTTCTATTGCAACCATACTGCCAAGGCCTATTCCAACACTTGACAGCGTTGTTTATAATGATAGCACATTCGGTCAGAAAAGGCAAGAAAATGATAAATCCGCACGAATTCAGACTTTATTGGATTTCTTTTCGAGCTGCAAAAGAAACGGTTGAACCTCCGGGCAGTCAGAGCTACAATGCCAACACCTCATCGTGAGGACAAACTAATTGGAGGTCAAATGATGAATTACGAAGCAAGCCCGTTTCAGGACTACGAATCGATCACCATTGATGAGCTGAAGGATCAAGCTAACAGTCTACTGAATCTGGTAACGGAAGAGCAGCGGCCGCTGCGCGTATGCATGAATAACGGCAAGGAGTTTCTGCTGTTCCCTCAGGATCTGCTCGCTCCCATCTGCGATTCTGACTTTCGCTTGATCCTGCTGTCGGCAATGCGATATGCGATGGGCAGGAATACTTGTATGCCCATGGTAGTCGCTGATTATATCAAGCGTCACATTCAGCTTCTGGATGATAAGTTTCTCGTACTGGCTGCCGATGATATCAGTCGGCACCTTGAAGACTACGCAGATCATGAGCCGAATCCGAATCTTTGGCAAAGTCTTTTAGATGCACTTAAAACAGAGCAGGGAGCACGTGCCACTCGTAAGGCAAGAAAAATCAGACTGTGCCCAGCCTGCGGGAAGCCCTTGGAGGTCATGAGCATTGCCGACAACAGGCATTCACCCGGTGGGTTCGATGTAATTGCCCACTGCCGTAACTGTCTTTCTGATTATGAATGGTTCTGTGATAAGGATGGCGGTGTCTCAGATATGAAGCAGTATTTCTTCGGGTAAGGCGAGTTTATGTTTTGGTAGGAGGCTTTGAGTATATTCTTTGTCTATAGCGGCTCAAACTTTGAACTGTACGCCAACTTCCGTAAAGCGATTAAAAGGAGCGCACCTGCTCGTATGAACAGGTGCGCTCCTCTAAAATGTTGCTTTTATTGAAGGACATCTAATTCAGCCTGAAATAGCAGGTATTTTTTCCTCTTCCTTCTTTTTTCAACTCACCGGCTGCGACCAGCTTGCGGAGGGCACCCTCAATGGAACTGTCGCTAAGCGTCGGGCAAAGCTCCCGGATGTCCTGCTTATTGAACCGTCCGATTCTATTCTTGCTTGCTCTGCGAACCATTTCCAATGCGGGCAGCTTGGTTTCCACAAGCGCCACACGATCCTCAAAGTCCTTATAGGCCGCAAGGATTGTTCCAAGCAGATATTTGATAAAGGGTACTACATCCTCCGTGCCTTCGCGCCAGCCGGTTTGCGTCTGCGCAAGCGCATCATAGTACAGATCCTTGTTTTTGGCGATTTTGGCTTCAAGTGAGATATACTTGCCGACATAAAAGCCGTTTCGGTACAAAAGCAGCGTCGTGAGCAAGCGGCTCATTCTTCCGTTGCCGTCATTGAAGGGGTGGATGCACAGAAAGTCATGGATGAATACCGGGATTGCAATCAACGGCTCCAGTTCCATGTTTCCAATCACTCGGTTGTATTCCTCGCAGATCCTGTCCAGTGCCTCCGGCGTTTCATACGGAGCAAGCGGCGTGAACAGCGTTTCCACATGACCGTCCGGATAGGTGGCAGTGATATAATTCTGCACGCTTTTTGTGCGGCCTGCAAGCGGATTATTCATGTGGCTGTACAGGATTTTATGAAGCTGTAGGATATAGTTCTGCGTGATTGGAATCGCATCAAAGCTCTCGTGAATGATACTCAGCACATCGCGATATCCGGCAATTTCCTGCTCGTCACGGTTTCTCGGCGTGGTTTTCTCCTCGACAAGCTGCCGGATTCGGGTACTCGTAGTGACGATACCCTCGATGGCATTCGATGCCTCGGTGCTCTGTATCTTGGCAATTTCCACGAGCTTTTCGAGTTCCTCCGGACGCTGCTTCAAATACAGTTCCTGCTTGCCGGCTTCCTTGTATATAGCCGCAATCAGGCCAAGAACATCCGAATCCCACTTCTGCTCCTTGATTGCGGAGTAATTGAAGGTTCTCATTCCCTTACCCCCCTTTCACTTTCCCTTAAATAATAATATAAAATAAGGGAATAGTCAATGGGCTGTGCCATAAATCCCTTACTATTATGCCTGTATTAAGGGATTTATACTCAGGGAGCAAGGAAAGTACCTCTGCCTATCTTCTCGCCTATTCTTTGTCTATAGCGCCGCAGCTTCTGAGCCGCCATCCCCGCAGAAACCACTTGCATAACACCCTGCTCAGAGTTACAATGCAGCCAACTGCAATGAGAAACGCTTCCCATCCGGCATCGGTGAACCTTCACCGGAAACCGGGCGGGAAGCGTTTTTGACCACATAGATTACCACATACGGCGCTGGAACATTCGGAAACAGTGGAGATAAGAGCGTCAAAGAGTAAGTGAAACAAATTAAAAAGCACTAAAAACCGCTATAAACGAGCGGAAAAAGTGTTCCCGATAAGTTTGGGATCAAGAGACCGGGCGTTCGAGTCGCCCCACTCGGACCAAAGCCCCTCTGAAATCGTTGATTTCAGAGGGGCTTTTCTTATTCTTTGTCTATTGCGGCGCAAATACTGAGATTGTCATTCTCAACATATCTTTTCGACAAGCACAGACTTAATATTGTAATTTTTGCCAAATCGCAGTATAATTAATTATTAATAGGCTCTTACGCAGCTAAGGTAGCCGTATGGAATCATTTCATGTGGCTATTTCACTTTGAAAGCAGAATGGAGAGATGAGGGGATGCTCACCAATAAGCAGATTTCCTATTTGCCATATGATGATTATGCTCAGAGCGCCAATACACTTTTTCATTTCATGACAAAACCAGAATATTTAGAATCTATTCTTCGCCGCAAGGCCATAATTCCACGGTATTGTGTTGAAACCATCGATTATTTGAACATCTACAATGGTACTCACTCATTTAATGAAGCTGCTATTCTGCAAAAATGCTTCTGTGACATTCCTTTCCATAAACTTGCAGATTCATTTGCTGTGAATGGAGTCGGCGATGTTTATGAATCCCTAAGTATGGATGAGCGGGTAGCTCTCGAGAAAAATAACACTCATTTTGCTTATTACGGAGAATACGCAGTAGCTTTTTCAAAGAGTTGGGGCGAAGGAAAGCATCTCCAGCCAGTTCACTATCTTAACAAAGATTCCCAATATGCAAAAGATTTTTCCGCTCTATTTGAGCGAATTCTCCAAGAAAATGATATTCCGGAAGAGTATTCCCAAGATGTGATCAATCGTTTGGCGTACATCAAGCCGCTGCGTGGAATTATGAAGAGGAGGATTATTCGTAGCGATTCGAGTTCTGCTACAGTCGAAATCTGCAAAAATTTCCATGATGAACGTGAGTGGAGATATGTTCCAAATCCCGATGTTCTTACTGCCTTGAATACAGCAAGTATCATAGCTAATCCTCACATAATTCCGCTTGCCAATGAAATTAGCAAAGGGTTAGAGCAGGAAACTTACAGAAAGCTTTGGCTGGATTTTTCATACGATGATATACGATATATCATCGTTCCGAATATCCACGCTCGGATTGATATTATCAAAACGATAAACGATTTGCCAGATAACTGTTTTGACAAAGAAGACGATATTCCAATACAAAAGTATATTTTGATTAGTAAAATCCTGGTGCTTGCAGAAATCAGAAAGGATTGGTAGCATGTCAAATAAAATCAAAGATATTTTTTCTGATGATACGTTTAATATTAATGGTACTTTACATTTCAGAGACGACGAAGCTTATAAGAATTTCTTGTCCGCTTTGGAAATTGCATCCATCGAAGGACGTGCTGTCCCTGTATCAGGTGTCACTTCAGTTACTACAACCGTCGGACATCAGGGCGTAAAATTTCCATTAGAAGAGTATACCAATGTAACTCAATTATTTGTTGGTCCCGCAGTTGAATCTGTGCCTATTACACTTAATGTGGGCGGAGTCGAAAAGACTATAACACTTTTGCGTAGTCGGACTAAAGATAAAGTAATTCTGCGTTCTAAACCAGATTCCATTGTCTTTTTTAATTTTACATTTCCACTTGGAAAAACCCAGCACAATGTCAACTATAAGGTACAATTTGAAAATGCAAAAAATATAAGAGAAATTGCCGACAGCTTTAGTGTTGCTGAGGCTCTCTTGACCTATCTTTATAGTCATGATGATAACACTCCTGTTGAAAATGGTAAGGTTTCCTTGTCGGATGTAAAACGGTATTTCCATTGTTATGAGTCTTTCTTGAGACGTTTAAATGCAATAGAAAGTAAACTTTCAATCTCGATCCCCCCCATTTTGTTGAATGACTTACCACGTGAAGAGCAGCAAGATATTGATGAACTTTATTTGCTCCTATGCGAGAAGAAAGTTGTTCGCTTGAATGCCAAACTAACTTCTACCGACTCTATGTCAGTAGATATGAAATACACGGAAACACCTCTTACTATCGGCAGCAAGATTGTGTTAACGTTCTTGAGCGACATAAAGTTTAACTTCTTAAAGCAAGCAATTACTCTTCATACTGCTAACCTATTGATAAATGCGCTTGTGAAAGATATTCAGAAGAGCGATGACGGCACAGTTCAGATTTTATATGGTGACACAGATAGTAAACCTATGTATATTTCTTTTTCTGCATTTGAAACAGTCGAAGAGGCAAAACATGAAGAGAATACCATACTGCAGCATGATGAAATCTATGTTAACGCTCTAACAAGCAATGCATATATCAACCAGTACTACGAAGAATAGTATTAAAGCTGAACATTCAAGGTTAAAGAGGCAAGGGATACAACTCATCCCTTGCCCCTCGTATTCTCTGCCCAGTAATCTTCTCGGGTATCCAAAATAATACAAATCCTCAATACAGATAAGGTAAAATAACTTGCGCAAATTGAAAATCGCATAAAAGGAGACATAGCTT
>OWKP01000404.1_pt1 | contig 34270 bp, 25 predicted proteins | sample 1732991 | NCBI WGS metagenome assembly OWKP01 (sample SAMN05065777, study PRJEB22554) | human gut metagenome | biome: ENVO:2100002; feature: ENVO:00000062; material: ENVO:00002003 | host: Homo sapiens | place: USA
TTGTAGAGATATCCTCCGCCCTGTTTTTCTCCCGCAACCGCACGGCCGTTTACCTTCACCGAGTACCCCGCGTCCGCGACAAACGTCACCGCGGCGGTATCGAGATTCGTTTCGACGTCCGTCACATAAAATTTGGCGGGATTTTCTTTCGCCGCGACGATCTCCCCCGCCAGCTCCTTCCGCACATCTTCGAAGGCCGTATGGCTTTGCGAATAAATCGTCCCTGAAAACAGGCGGGAATACAGCCCCGACAGTTTTTTCTCCGCGCTGATCTCCATGCCGTAATACTCTGAAGCGCCCGCGTAGAGCGTCTCCAGCTGACGCAGATATTCGTATTCCTCCAAGCCGTCCCGGATCGCCTCCAGGCGCATGGAGGCAAACGGATAGTCCGCCCCGTACTTCGCCCCCGGATAAAACAGATACCCGTCGCCGTTGGCAATCCAGCGCTCGCTCATCCGCTGAGGGTCGGCGTAGGGATCGATCGGACGCGTGATATTATCCTCTCCGTGCTGATTGAGTTCTATCTTGTTATAGGTAGTCGTCGCCCAATAGAGATTCCCGTCCACGTCGTAGGCCTTCTGCATCCAGCTCATCACGCGCGCGCCCACGAGGTTGTCGTCGATATGGTAGCCGGGGTAAGGATAATTCGGCGCCGCGCAGGTGTACCACCATAAACTGCCGCTCCGCTCCTTTTCGGAAGCGTACAGCGCGCGGCTCTCTTCGTCGTTGAATTTATCGACGGTCGGGCACCAGGTGAGCGGGTTCTGCGCGAAACTTTCGTCGTACCAGGTCGTCACCACGTTGGGGATATTCGACATCGAGGCCTTGATCCCGGCCTTGAATTTTTCGCTTTTACCGCTAAAAAAGCCTTCGTCCTCCAATTCTTCAAACGCTTCCAGCTCCGCCGCGTCGATCCGGGCGACGATGCGTTTTGTCTTTTCGCCGCCGTCGGCGGACAAATGCGGCTCGTCGATCAGATCGTAAATGTAATAATACCCCTTTTCGAAATAATTCTTTTCTTCGGTGCAAAGCCCCGCAATCGCCTTCAGCGTGCTTTTCAGTTCGGAATAAATCACGTCCGTGCCGTCGGACGAATGGGGAATCCCGTAAGCGGAAAATCCGGGCGCGTCGTAATACTTTTCCAGCCCCGACAAAAATCCTTCCAGCCCCCTATCCGCTTTCGGCACGGAGAGGGGCGAAAGACGGTAGCGCAGCATCGTTTCGTAATAGGTTTCGTACATTTCTTCCGTGTTGTCGAGTTCGCCGTTCATGATGTCGTTGCGGTTGAGCATAAAACAGCTCTGCGCCCCGACGGTATCGGGCACGGCGAACGCCCACACGGTGACCTTTACGGGCACGGAAATTGTTTCTCCGTTCAGCGTCAGCGCAAACGCGCCCGTATAAATCCCCTCCCCGGTGTCCTTATCCGTCTTTACGGTGATATACAGTCCCTGATTTTTGCCCTTTTCTATGCGGTTTTCCCCTTTCTCCGCGGCGAGTCCCAGCGGAACGAGCGCGTCGGGCGTATACCCCGTGGGATAATCGTTATTGTTGTTGTTTTTCTTGGTAACGTTTATATAGTGTTCCATGTACACGGAAATGTTTTCCTTGGGGATAACGCCGCCCGAAGGATTGGTGAGGTCGCAAACCGCAAGCGAATAAGCCGAGACGCGGCCCGTCTTTACCGTGACGATCAGCTGGTCGGATTCGTATTCGTTTTTGGCCATGCCGATCTCCAGCCGCTTTTCCGACTTTTTTTCGGCGTCGTAGGCGATATCCCGATAAATTTTTTCCGTGGCCGACGGCGACCATATCTCGTATTCGAGTTCTTCCTGCGGCTGGTTGCAGCCCGCAAAAAGCAACGCGGTCAAGGCCAGCGCCAACGCGAATAATTTTTTCATAGCTCTCCCCTTTATGCCTGTATGCCCGAGTTGCGCAGAATGTCGTTCCAGTTTTTATAGACGTAATCGTAATTTTCGAAAGTGATTTTTTTATAGTTTTTATAATTTTTTTCGTTGAAGAGGTTTACTTCGGGGTTGGTTTTCAGGTTGGAATAGGGCGTTACGCCGCCGCGATAAAACAGCGGGTGCTTGGATTGGTTGAACACGTACTTGCTCCCCTGCATTACCTCGAATTTCGATTTCTGGAAGGGGGAAAATCCCGCGTAGCATTCGCTGTTTTCCGCGTCGTAATCGAAGGGAAGCATAGCGCCTTTTGTCGCGGAGAGATAAATTTCCTGGGCGGCGTCGCTCGCCATGAAAACGAGGAAATCCTTTGCCAATTTTTCCGCTTTCGCGTAACAGGGAATCACCGCGTTGTGGTTGACGCCCAGCGTCTGATTGATTTTACAGGCGTCGGCGACCGCCGTCAGCGCGTCGTCGGAAATCGCGGGCTTTTCCCCGCCGTTTCTCACGTATTCCACCGCCGCGCTCAGCTGCGCGTCCGTAAGGCCGAGCTTTTCTCCCAGCGAGCTGATCACGGGCATAGCCATATAGCGGATATCGAGTTCGCCCGAAGCGAGTTCGTCCTCGAAATCCGTGCGGACTTCGTTTTCCAGCCAGTCGCCGTTGACCATCATCGCGCTGCCGCCGCTGAAATATTTCGTCTGTACCTGCATAAAGGTATTGACGGAATCGGGATCGGTATAAGCCGCGTCTCCCGCCCAGTCGCTTTTGCTTTTGTCGATGCAGAGAATGCGATCCAAAACCTTCAAAGCTTCCTCTTTGCCGCGGGAAAGCATCATCGAGGGACCGAAATGGAACGACTGCGCCTCCTCGTCGTAATATTCGCCCTGCCAAAATTTATTGAACGCCGTCACCCCGTCGTACTGTGCCCACCAGGTGAGATACGCCATATCCCAATACGAATCCTCCAGCGTAAAGATAAAGGGATAAAGTTTTTTCTTCGCATAGGTAAGCTCTGCGGCGGAAATCCGTTCGCACAAGGCAAACAATTCGTCGGTCGTGTTGGGTACTTCCCAGCCGTTTGCCTGAAAAAGATTATAATTATACGTAATCCCGCCGATCCCGGCCGCCCAGGGAAATTGATAATACTTTCCGCGTTCGCCGTCCCCCACGTTGTGGTAGGCCTCGTAATCGTCGAACATTTTTTGCTTTACCGTGACGTTTTCCCCGGGAATCACCGCGTTATAGACGTCGGTGAGATCGGCGAGTTTATTTTCATAATGCACGCCGAGAAAATCCACGCCGCCCGTTTCGCCCATCAAATCGAAATAGCTGTCCCCCTGAAGATAGAGATCCACGGTATTGTTGCTCGGCCCCGAGGGCAGGTGCGTCCTGATCAGCGATTCCTCGCTGGAAGCGTTGATATAGATTTTCACGCCCTCATGGTTCTTTTCGTATTCCTCCGCCAGCGCGTGCAGAAACGTCTCCCCGTATCCCGCTTTATACAGCTCTATTTCCAGCGTATTTTCGTCGTCGGGCGCCCGTTTGGAACATCCCCCCGCGGGTACGGCAAACACTGCCGCCAGCACCAGCCCGATCATAATCCTGCTCGATTTTTTCATAATTTCCTCCTTTTTTATCCTTTCAAGCCGCCCGCGACCGTGTTTTGCATGATCGTATTCTGGAACACTCCAAACACTGCCAACACGGGCAGCATAGACAGCATCAGTCCCGCAAAATAAACGGGATAGCTTCCCCCCGTTATCCTGTCGGGGTCGAACTCGTACAGCCCCGAGGCAAGCGTCGGAAACGAACGCAGATACAAAATCGGCGTCATGTAATCGTTCCAGAACCCGATCGCCTGCACGATCGCCAGCGCGGTGACCGAGGGCATCGCCTGCGGCAGCATGATCTGCAAAAATATCCTCATGTTTCCCGCGCCGTCCATTTTCGCGGCCTCCGCGTATGTCCAGGAAAGGTTTTGAAAAAACGCGTACAGGATAATGAAATTGAATCCGAAGCCGCCCGTGCAGGTCAAAAGAAACAGCGGGCTGTCTTTCAGGTGCAGATCGCTCACCATTTTATACTGCGCGGGCAACGCGCCCACGATCGGCAGCATCATCATGACGATCGCCAGAGAATAGAGAAATTTTCTGCCGCGGAATTTATAGCGGGCGATCACGTACGCCGTGCAGCAGCAACAAAAGATATTGATCAGCGTCGCGCCGCAGGTAAACCATAGGCTGTTGAAAATCATTCCGAACATATTCGTTCCCCGTACGGACAGCTCCGCAAAGGCGTTTTTGTAATTGGAGAACATCCATTTTTCGGGAAAATGCAGGGAATTGGTGGAACTGAATTCCCGATTGGTCTTAAGCGAGTTGATCAGCGTCCAGAAAAACGGATAGACCAGCGTAAAGCCGTAGATCGAAAAGAGCACGGCTACGACGATGAACAGCGTTTTCTGGGCTTTCCCGCGCTTTGACGTTTGTTTTTTATAAGCGCCTTTTGTCATGTTCTCTCCCTCAATATTCGACAATCTCGACAAGTTTATTGATAAAATGTCTCACAGTCATTACGATGGGCACGCCGACCAGGGTGAAGAACAATCCGACGGCGGAAGCATATTCGAAATTGGTGACGCCGTTTACGCCCTGCACGAGATCGAAAATCCAAAACGAAATCGTATAGGTGCCGTACTGTCCTTTCGTAAACAGCAGGATCGGCCCGCTGGCCGTAAACAGACCGACGATTGCAAACGTCAGCATGGTGGAGACGGTCGGCCAGATCATGGGAATGATAATCTGCACCAGCTCGCGCCATGTCCCCACGCCGTCTATTTTGGCGTATTCCATCACTTCTTCGGGCAGCTTCGACATCGCGCCGCTGAACAGAATGATATTGACGCCGAATCCCGTCCACAGCGTATAGACGACGATCGCCCAAAGCGCGGTGTCCTCCGTAGCCAGATATCCCAGCAGCGGCACCTCGCCGCCCACGAGACGCACCAATTGGGAGATTACCCCGTCGGGAAGGATCAGCTGCTTATACAGCGTCGTAAGCACCGTCGCGGAAATGATCGAGGGAAGGAAAAACACAAATCTGAAAATTTTATATCCGTATATCTTCTTATAAAGGAAGTACGCGAAAATGAGAGACAGCGGCGTTATGATAATAAAACTCAAAAAGAAAAAAATAAGCGTGTTTTTCAAAGCCTCGTTTACGACGGACGCCGAGGAGGCGAATTCCTTGAACAGCCGCTGAAAATTATAGAGTGAAAATACCGTTTCTCCGCCGATGTTTTCCTTAAATGCCAGCAATACGCTGTTGATATTCACCCCGAAATAGAAAATCAGGAGATTGAGCAGGGGAACGGCCAGCATTACGGCGATAAACCCCCAATCCGCCCACTTTGTTTTCAACTGCGTCTTAAAGTCGCGTTTCCGCCTTTCGACCGTCACTTGTTCAGTCCTCCCCGACGTTTCTTTTCATGCCTTCCAGATCGATCGTCTCACCGTTTTTCAAGCGGGATTCTTCCGCCGCAAACGCCATCATATGGCTCATAACGGATTTCTCTATCCCCGAAGATACGTTTTTGGAAAAATCCCCGCCGTCTATCAAAGTCAAAAATTCTTCCATCAGGCGATTATCCCCGCCGCCGTGCCCCGAGAGGTCGTCGGTGAGTTTTGTCACGTCTATCCTTTCGTCCTCGCCCGTAAACGGCCGAAGCGTTATGACGTTTGAAAAATCGTCCGCCGTCAGTTCGCCCTCGGTGCCGTAGATGCGCACCACCCGCTTGCAGTCTTTCGTAAACGCGGTCATCGTCAGCGTCGCCAAGGTTCCGTCCTCAAAATTGACGGTGGTCACCTGATGATCGACCACGTTGTTATCGCAGCGGAAGGCGCATTTCCCGTAATCGCTGTCCCGCAGCGCCGCCTTCATTCTTTCATAGGAGGGAGAATTGTTGCACAGAACGTTGAATATCCAATTGCTCCGACGTTCCGCCTCGCTCATTTTCTCGTACGCAGCGAGGTAAAAACGTTCTGCGTTATAGGGGCATTTTCCCTTTACCGAACAATTTTCCATACACCGTTCCGTGCTTCCGTCGGGCGCATTCTCCGCGACGAAATACTTCAGTCCCCCCCTCGAAGAAACGCTGACGGGCGTCTTTTCGAGCAGCCATTGTATGATATCGAAATCGTGACAGCATTTCTGCAAAATCATCGGGCTGGTTTCGTCGGAATTCCGCCAATTGCCGCGGATAAAACTGTGCGCGTAATGCCAATAGGCAACGTTTTCCGTCTGTTCTATTCCGCGCACCTGTCCCAATCTGCCCTCGGACAAAATCTTTTTTATCGTCCTAAAAAACGCCGTATAGCGCAGCACATGGCAGACGGCCACCAGCCTTTCAGCCTTTTTCGCGGCGCGCTCCAATTTCACGCACTCGTCCGGCCGCGGTGAAACAGGCTTTTCCAACAAAATATGATACCCCTTTTCGAGAGCCGCCATAGCGTGACGGAAATGATCCCTGTCCTGCGTAGCGATAATGACCACGTCCGCCAGCCTTTCCCTCTTCAAAAGTTCCTCCGCGCTCGAAAAACGGTTTTCTTCCTTTACGCCCAGTTCCCGCCCGTATTTTTCGACAAGTTCCTCTTTCAGATCGGCAATCGCCACGGTCTTCATCAGATCGGGCCTGTTCTTCTGAAATGCCGAATAAATATATCCGCCACGGGCGCCGAGCCCCGCAATCGCCACAGTTACCATGTATTTCTCCTTCTCGTTCCGCTTCATTCTATCCCTATTTTAGCACTAATCGCCTTGCAGTTCAATAGGCCAACAGGAAAAAAATATATACAAATCGGAACAAGAGAAAAATTATATTGATTTTTTGTGTATTTTATATTATAATGAAGAAAAAGCCGTTATACGGAGAAAATAATGTATAAATCGGACAGTTTTTATATCTATGACAGCGTGGTGAAATTCGATCCCGCGCTGGTTTCCTGCTGGCAGGTGACTTGCGGCGACGGATATAGCTATACAAAAACACAAAAAATGATAGACGCGGAGCCGAAGGACATGCTCTGCGCCGTACGCACGCTCGGCGGAGAAGGAAAAATCATCACCGACGACGAGATTTTCAATTTGCCCAAAGGCAGTTTGCTGATCCTTGCAAATAAAGAAATCGTGAGATATCTTGCCGTCGCGGACGAATGGAGCTATATCTGGTACAATTTTCTCTGCCCCGACGCGCTACCCTTTTTCGAAATACAAAAGGTATATCAGATTCCCATAGACGTGAGGGAGACGGACTGCACCGCGCAAATGTTCGATGTAATGAAAACATACGACAATACGTGCAATAAAATCGCCACATTGTTGTTTTCCCTGCAATTTTTTAATTGGATACATCTTTCCGAGCATGAAAAATATTCGAATTATTCATATTATAACGAAATTAACGAATGTTTGCAATATATTCACGGACATCTGGAAGAAAAAATCAACGTTTCGGAGCTGGCGCAAAAATTTCACTTTTCGGAAAGACATTTCCGAACTCTTTTCACCGCCATCACGGGAATGGCGCCGAAGGTGTATCAACGCGAGCAGCGACTGAAAAAGGCGCTTTCTCTTTTAAGGAATACCTCTCTGCCCATCAATAAAATTTCCGATATGCTGGGATATTATTCACAGTTTCAATTTTGCAGGGATTTCAAAGACCATTACGGCATTACGCCCACAGGGTATCGAAAAAGCATAAAATGAAATGCGTTCTTCATTTTAGATGAAGCTTACCGCTATTTCTTACGCCACTGCCATCGAATTTTCTATACCCCCCCGGCGAAAAAATTACATAAAAACGGTATCCATGCACAACTTCCGTGCACAAATACCGTTTTATCGAAAATACAACAAAAATATTTTCAAATTTTCTGTTTAGAGTCAAGCTGTTCCCGTGAAATATTTCCTCGGATTTGAAAATAGAAATCAACTCAATTGCAGCTTTTATATTATCAATATTTGATTTTTGCAAATACATGCATCCAACTGTTGAGCCACATAATGAAACGTAAAAGGTTGATAAAATCCATTATATAGAATAGCAGTTTAATCAATTAATGTTTCAAATCGTTGGCGAGCGCGAGCGTTTAATTAATTCAAGAATTTCGTCTCTACATAATATTTAGAACCTACGCGTTTCTTTCCCACACGCCGACACATTTAATAAAAATGAAAATTAAAGAGATAAAACTTTTAATTGCTCAGATATCCTTGAAATAAAAAATAAATCCGCACCACTCACTTGTTACGATGATTTGGTTCGGATCATAATGATTTGGTGCGGTCGACAGGAATTGAACCGATGACGCCCTCACTCAATCCCTTTTGCCATAAGGTTTTCAGCTCTAACACGCCAAAAACTCGCCAATCAGCTTTAAGTATTTTGTTACGATAAATCTTACATCATAATTGCTAAAAAATTTCAAAATTTTTCAATTTTATAATTCCAAGCTATTCTGATCCAGCAAAAATTCTTTCACCCCAAGGGCAAGATACCCTTTCTCATCCCGACTCGGTTTCATGCTTCGTTCCACGATGATAATTTTTTTAATGAATCCCCCGTTTTATCGGAAGGGCGGGTTTCCTGTTCTTTCTTTTCCGCGTCGGGAATCGCATAAGCGGACTGAATGTAATAACGTTTGCTTCCTTGATTGGCAACAAAATCGATTTCAAGCTGTTTGCATATCTCTTTTCCGTTCTCGTCACGCTCACGGGTTTCTACCATCCCTACGTCAACGTTGTATTCTCTGTAACGCAACTCGTTATAAATAATGTTCTCCATGATATGCGTTCCTTCAATCTGACGGAAATTCAATCTTCCGTTGCTCAATCCTATATCCTCAAAATAAATTTTATACGGCGTTCCGATATAATGTTTCCCTTTCACATCGTAGTGCTGCGCTTTACTTTTTTAATCGGTCTTTTAACCGTTCCGCGGTTTTCTCCTCTATAATATATACAACGCCAAAAGGCAAAAACCTTTTGGCGTATCAAAATCTTTTTTTAAATTTCAGGCAAGCACCTCTACCATTATCTGCCTGCTGAGATATTCGGGTCCGAAATTCCTCCACTCGGCAGAAACCGTAAGCATAGCCGTTCCCTGCCCGCTCGCATGAATCGTGCCATCCTGGGTTACCGTAACGGCGTTCCCTTCCGCCGAATAAGAGAAGGTTCCATCTGTGTATGCGACTCCGTTGAATAAAATCGAAGGAATCAAGGTAAAGCTGTCTCCCGCAATCAGCGTACAACTGTCGTCGGGAAGATTGATTTGAATCAGAGGCACAAGCTCCTCATCGGCAACAACCACTATGCATTCCGCGCTTTTTTCGCCCGCCGCAACGCGAACGACCGCCGAACCGATGCCGACAGCTTCTGCCTGTTGACCATCCAATTTTACGATGCCCTCGTCTGAAGAACTCCATTGCAACGTTTCTTCTCCGGAATACTGCACGTTGAATTGATATTTGTCGTACAGATCCATATTCAGACTGCTTTTATCCAGCCGCAAGATGACATCAGTTCCACTCTCCTGCCTCTGAGGAACATTTTTCTCCTGACAGGCGGCCGCGTAAAACAGCATCAACAGGCAGACACAGACTGCCGACAATATCGATATCAGTTTTTTTCTCATCACAGCCTCCTTAAATGCCCCATTGCTTATACAGCTCGGAAATGTCGTGCGATTCGATGTACTTATTCATGCCGGATAAAGTATAGTCGCCGACAAATTCTGTTTTCAGCGCATTTACCTCACTGTCAGACGTGGTGGATTCATAAAGCTGTACGAGCAGATAATCCATCCAAATCCTCTCCGTAACAACCTGACGATACTGCTTTTCGTATATTTCGGGAGAGATATTTTTTATCCCTTCCAAAGCGAAGAGTGCCTGATCAATGTAATCTTTCCAACTTAACAACAGCTGTTTGGGCCACATTTCCGACTTTTCGTAATCATTATAAACCGAGAATACGCCGTCATAGCCGTAATTTCTCTCTTTCATGAGAGTCGTATGCGTACGCAAAGCATTGAACAGCCTGCTCATGACCGGGGCGGCATCGCCGTAGCATGTTTCAAAATAATCGTCGATCAGCTTTGCGTAATCCTCATTTACATTCCATGCCAGTTTTGCATTCAAATATCCTTTCAGCATCGAAAAGCCGGTAGCCGAGGCAGAATTATCATACTGAGCCTGATTGAAAATCATCTGCGCGTCCATATCTTTCATATAGCGATACGTATCGGGCATAGCGTCAAATGTATCGTAAGGCGTAAGGTAGTGTTTGAAGTTTGTGCTGTAATACCAAAGATAAATCGTGTCGCTGATCGCCCTCCACGCATCCGTCTGCTCACGTGTAGTCAGATTTTCAGAAGCCGTCATTTTATGCGTGAAATCCGCTTTAATCGGAGCCATCCAAACAGATACGCCGTCGGCGCATTGAATACCGTTATTTGCCTCGTATCGCCCCGTTTCCGGATTTTTCGTGGAAGGAGCCTCTTCATAAGAAGAATACGCGAAGAACAAAATGTCGAAGTCTCTGTTGTACTGTTTATTTTCCTCCAATGCAAGCAATCCGTCCAAATGCGCGCGCACATCGTTGATGAATAAGATGACCGCCGCGGAATCAGCACCGTATTTCAGCTTACTTTCACGGCACGACGCGCATTCGCAGACAGCTCCGTCATCGGAAGTCGTAATCGTGACCAAATTCCTGTCCGGATATTCCTGAAGCACTTGCAATAGTTTTCTCGAAGCGGCTTCCACCATAGCCTCGTACTCGGACTTTACGCCGTGCGCGGTATAGCAGAGTTGTTTGAAATCTTTTTCGTACCAGTAATCCTTATGCTCCGTAAATTTGTCAGGAGGAAGGATATTCAGGGAATTATGCGCCACTTTCCCGTCAACAAGCATAAAAAAGTCTTCGTAGGGGGTCACGCGCATGCGCATTTGCGTTTCAACGTTTTCACGCATATAACCGTAGTTCGCCGCACGATACTCGATATCCGGCACTTCCGTCACGTCATACCGTTTAAGTTTGATGTCTCGCACGTTCGCGTTCAGCCGATAGGTATCGGTATAGAAAAATTCGAAGTCGAGGATATCCGCCAGCAATTCGTAAACCGCATAGGCGTTCGCATACCCCGTCGCGCCGTACAGGAACAAATTTTCGCCGATGGTCGCGATATGAAATCCATAACCGCCCAAAAGTTCTCTGTCCGCATGCAGCCCCACCTCTTCGAGCAAGGAAGTGCTTCCAATAGAAATATATTTTCCGCCCGGAACGTCTCCCGTATCGGTGACGACGGGAAACTCCGTGCCGGTCGCCTCTTCAAACAGGGCGTTCAGCTCGGTTTCCGCCATCAGAGTGTTAGAATCTGCCGCCGCAGGAAGCAATACCGAATACTCCGTTACGCCCTCTTTCAAAAGATAAGACGACGGTGTTTCGGTAACGTTGTGGACGTGGATTCCCCCTTCCGCCTCGGCGGGTATATCGTGGCGGAATCCTTCTTTCTTGCCGTTCGAACAGGAACCCAGTATCAACAAGCCGCACAAAAGCGCAGCCAAAAGGATAGTAAATTTTTTCATATCTTTCCCCTCTACGCAACCTCAACATCGTATTGCGCCATGACAAAATTATTATTTTCGTCATAAACGGTTATCAGAACGGTATAAGTGCCGCTCACGACGGCTTCAAAAGCGCGGCCTTCCAGACGATATATGTTTCCGAACGGAGATACTATGAACACATATTCGCTCAACGTCTGCGAATAGTCGTCCACAGCTTCATATTCCGCAACCGTGATGACATCTCCGACTCTCGCGGAAACGGCATAGCCGTCTTTCAGCGCGATCGTCGGGGCGATGGTATCCACCACGGAAATGCCGTATCCTTCGCTGACTGTATTTCCGGATGAATCGACCGCCTGGTATTCCACCATATATTCGCCGTAACGATCGAAGACGACCGTATAAGGCATGCCCGGATCACACGTACCGTCAAGGACGATTCCTTCTGTGCTGGTAACGGGCAAGCCGTCAGGCCCCGTTACGCGCAGCGTAAATGAGATGCTCGGATCGAGAACATCTGCCGCCATCGCGGGATTAATCGCGATCCGTTCTCCGACCCCCCTGTTTCCACGCATATCTTCAGCAGAAATGTTCGGGCCGAAAAAGTCGCTGTCAAACTCGGCAAAACTGGTTCCGTTCAGGTTGAATACATTGATCGCCGACTGTCCGCTCACTCCGGAAAATTCGATACGCAAATATACTTTTCCGCTCGAAAATCCTTTAAACGGTTTTTCGTTGAGATATTCGTTAACGGGAACACTGAACGAAGCAGACAGCCTAATGTTGGACGCGGCGGTGTCGTAGCCGACAAAAAAATTATCTCCCGTTCCGTTGAAGTTGGAGGTCAGGCCGTAAGTCTGTCCGCCGTTAATGCTCGCCGAAGCAATATCGCCGCTTCCTTTAGAGAAAGAAACAATCACGCTCTCTTCGGGATTTACGCTGTCCGTCAGGTAAATGTTCAGAAGCGAAAACGCGTTTTTGTTGCCGTTTACGTTAAAACTGAATGAAAACCCGTCCGCGATCAAAGCGTTTATGAACTGTACCGCACTTCCGTTCGTACTCGTTAACAGCTCTATATCCAGGCTGTTGTGTACCTTATCGACGCTGCCCGCAGTCACGTTAAAATATTTTGCATAATCCATCTCCCCGCCGTAGCCTACGTCTATCACGGGGATGTCCTTATATACGGAAGTTGCATTTTTTCCGACGGTGACGGTATAGATGACCCGTACAGTCTTTTCGGCACGGACCTGATAAGCCCCCGCAATGACGGGCGTCGGATCGCCGCCGTCTTCCGATACGCTGACGGAAGCTTGCTTTTCCTGCGGTTGGCCCGTCGTAAAATCATAACCGTTCAGGTTTGACAGATTGTACCGCGCGCCGAGGATAAAATATTCGGGAAGTTCGGGCGTATCAAAAATTTGCGGTTGATCGGACGAATCGATCTCTATATCAAACGTCTTTTCTACACGGTCGATATAGTCTTCGCAGACAACCGTGATCGTATAGACGCCGCCGTACATCGGGATAAACGTATAATTTTCGGAATCAATCTCAAATGTTTCGCCGTTTTTCGCACGGGCGGTAACGGTTACAGAAACATTTCCCACGGCATTGCTGAAGCTGACAGCCTCGCATACGCGGTATTTGCCGCCCGCCTCGCCGACCGCTTTGTTTGGCGCAACAATCTCCACGGCAAGCGTCTGATCGCCGTTCGGGCATATGATCGTCAGTTTCTTTTCGGCTTTATTTCCGGATTTGTCGGAAGCCTGATAAACGATCGTATATTTGCCCGCCCTCGCAGGAACAAAGGCACCACCGTTCACATCGACGTTGATATTCCTGCCGTTATAAGAATATGTAACGTAGGTTTCTACTTCACAGATGCCGTCCTGCACGTCGTACGCTTCCGCAGGAAACAGCCGATACTCCGTTCCCGGCCGCGCGTTCGGAAGGGCGCTTTCGTCCATTCCCTCCGTATCCACGGCAATGACCGGCTTCTGTACGTCGACAAATCCTTCAGCGGAAAGATCCAAGCCGAAAAGTTCGGTAATGACCAGATTCACATGCGTTGCCTGATACATTTCCGCATAAACGCTGATAAAGCATTCTCCCGTCGTAAACCCCTGCCATAAATCGGTAAAATAAGTTGCATCGTCAAGATCGATGATCATTCCGTCGGCATCGAGAATCTGTCTGTCGGCATAATCAAACTTCAGAATAAAGTTCTCGCTGCCAGGTTCGCCACCGTTCATCGGCACCCCCGAAAGGGAAAACACGCTCGGATGCCCGTACGGGTCGCTATAGTGAATGTTAGATCCTTCAATCCCCTTATACGGCTGAGCAGAAGATTTAGCAACAGAATACGTATGATGGATCGCCCAATCACCCTGTACGAAAGATACGTCACGAAGCTCTGCTTCTACATAATTTTCGCCGTCGTACGCGTCAGTGAAGCGAATGCGGAGATTGGTCGCATCGGGTACGCCGATCGTGGAAGGCGTTGCAAAAAAAACCATCCGGGCGTCCGTCTTCTCCAGTTTGCCGAGGTCGATCGCCTGATTGAAGTACAGCGTTTCTCCTCGCGCGATTTTTGTGACCAATCCCTGCCGTTCCGTGGCATATACAGGATGCGCCCCATACTGCGCGGAAGACCCTGTGCCGCTGAAAGAATAGTTTTCTCGGTTTACAAGAAACGATTCCTCCGCAGAAATTTTGCGCCCTTCAACCGTTGCGGTATATCGGATCACATAACTTCCCCCCTCGTTCAGCACAAACGTCTTTTTCTGCGTCGCGCTGCCGTCGGGGAAGATCACAACCGTGTTCTCTGCAGGATATTTGCTCCCTCCATATGAAATTTCGCCGTCCGGAACCTTGAAAAAATCTCCGACAAAGTATTCCTGATCTGAATCCAATCCCCCGGATACGGCAGCAGCCGGACGCGGGGCTGCCATATCCGCCGTTACAGTACGGCTGGTTCCCCAAAGCGCCGCGAATACGATCATGGTCAGTAAAAGCACGATCGCCGTGACCGCACAAAACTTTTGCGGCTTAGAAATATGTTGCATTTTTTCCTCCTGATATAATATATTTGACCGGAAAAAGTACGGGATTTGGTTTTGCACTTTTCAAGTTCCGTTACCTAAGCTATAATGGAAGGGTATTTAAGGTCTGACGTTTGCCTCCTTGGGCTTTTACGTCCGTATTAAAGACAGTCAGCCGTCCTTCCGTTATAGCGTTCGGTTTATGCAGGTTGGGCTTCGCGTCCGTATAACGAATCAGATTGAATCGGTAATGGATAAGGTCGGTCGCCTTGATTACAAATTCTTTTCTTGGAGGTTACACTTATGAACGCTGTCGGTATCGACGTCTCGAAAGGCAAGTCTACCGTAGCCGTCCTGCGCCCGTTCGGAGAAATCGTTGCTTCCCCGTTCGACGTATCACACAGCCCAAAGGAACTTTCGAAGCTCGTCACTCTCCTTAAAACTTTGGACGGCGATACGAAAGTCGTTATGGAATATACAGGCAATTACTATCTTCCCATAGCCCTGTTTCTCCGTAACAACGGTTTATTTGTTTCCGTAGTCAATCCCATTTTGGTGAAAGATTACAGCACCAAATCTTTAACTGTCCGCAAGGTTAAGACCGATAAAAAAGATTCGCTTAAACTTGCTTCATTTGCGCTCGATCGTTGGAAAGAACTTTCGCCTTTCTCCGCTCAATCCGAAGCTCGGCTTCTGCTCAAATCCTACAACCGACAATACAACCAATACAATAAACTCAAAGTTATGTTGAAGAATAATCTTATCTCTATCCTCGACCAAACCTTTCCCTGCGCAAATACTTTATTTTCTACACCCGCAAAAAAGGCAGACGGTCACGAGAAATGGGTGGATTTTGTTCTCAAATACCCTCATGCCGATTGTATCCCGAAGAAATCTTTTTCCGCTTTCTCTAAAAGCTATCTCTCTTGGTGTAGCAAATTTGGCTACAACTTCTCCGAACGCAAGTCAAGAACCGTTTATGATTTCGCTTGCAACTGCTCGCCGTCTTTATCTTTTACGGAAAGTACAGCCTTGCTTGTTTCAAACGCTATCCCTCAACTCAACTGCATTAACGAAACGCTTGCCTCATTAGCGTCCGAGATGAACAAGATCGCCGCTACGTTACCGGAATACTGTACCGTTATGTCCATGTTCGGCGTTGGTTCCGTTCTCGGTTCCCAGCTCATCGCAGAAATCGGCGACGTTACCCGTTTCTCTAACAAGAAAGCTCTCGTTGGTTTTGCCGGGTTAGACGCCTCTCCTTTTCAGTCCGGAAACTTTAATCCGCAATCCCGCTCTATCTCCAAACGCGGTTCCGACGCTTTGCGCAAAACATTGTTTCAGATCATGTCCGTTATTTTGCAAAACTCTCCTACGAATAATTCCGTTTTCCAGTTCATGGACAAGAAACGCGCCGAAGGAAAACATTACTTCGTTTACATGACTGCTGCTGCCAACAAGTTTTTGAGAATCTACTATGCTCGTGTGACGGAGCATTTGAAATCTCTCCAACCCGCCGTTTAACCGTTATCCTGCTCGTTTTAGGTCTGCGCTCTTGTGCGGAGACTTTTTTGTGTTACGCTTTTTTACCTCAAAAATTTTTTCGATTTTCTTCGCTTCAACGCTTGACTTTTATTTGCAGGTCTTAAATTAACCTTTCAATCCGCCCATCGATATATTGCCCATCAACCTCTTTTTGAAGCACAAAAACAGAACGATGATCGGTATAATAACCATGATCGTGCTCGCCATACGCATGGGGACGTTATTCAGCTCGTTTGAAGACGAAGTGTAAACGGAATACAGACCGTAAGACAGCGTCGGATGCGACGGCATATAAAGCAGCGGAATTTGATAATCGTTCCAGAATTCTATGAACCGGATAAGCATGACGGTGAAAAACGTCGTCGTGCACAGAGGCAACATGATCCTGAAAAAAATTGTGAACTCCGAAGCGCCGTCTATCTGCGCCGCCTCGGCAAAGTCGTTAGGTGTATTCTTAAATATCGCATAGAACACCAGAAAATACATTCCCAAAAAATTCGCTTTCTGCAACCAGACGCCCCAAAACGTGTTATACAGATTGAGCGTACGCAACAGCTGCAGTTCGGAAGGATAATTGCCGACAATCGGCAGGACCATCGTCACGATGACGATGATATATACGATACCGCTGAGGCGATACGTATATTTTGCCGTCAGATAAGCTGCAAGGCAGGGTATAAACGTCGCAATCAACGCGGAAGGCAGGGTATAAAGCAGCGTATTCCCCACCAGCTGGAGCATTCCGACTTCGCGCTGGAATCCAGCAAACGGCCCCTCCATGATCGTGATCGGAACGTTGAATTTTCTGAAAACAACTCTGAAGTTTGACCATGCCCATTCCCACGGCCAGCCGTGAGGAATCCCCAGCATATTTCCGTCGAACTCATCCACCGGCTTCAATGCGGCAAATGCCCCCCAGACGATCAAGAACAAAAAAAACAGACAGTACAGCAGCAATACGGTGAAAACGACGATGTTGAACGCGCTTATGTCACGCTTTCTCGCCGAAGTTTTTGCGACTTTTTCGACCTTTTTCATCTTATTCCCCCTTCGGTCCGACTGCTTCCAGTCCTTTTTTCACCAAAAGCGTCAGCGGTACGGAAATCAAAGTCAAAACAAGACCGAACGCAGACAGATAAGGATATTCAGATATGCCGGTATTCACGTCGGATATCTGTCGGTAGAGAAAATACCCTACCGTATAAACGTTGTATTCCGCTTTATCCCCGAAAAAACTGAAAACATGCATCTGGTTGGTAAAAATGCCCGCGACCGTAACGACGAAAAACGTGACGACCGTAGGATATATAAGCGGCAGCGTGATGCTGAAAAACTCCCGCAGCGGCGTAATTCCGTCAATCTTTGCCGCTTCCACGACGGAATCAGGGATACCGCTCATCGCGCTCGAATACATGAGTATCTGAATGCCGAAACCGGCGAAGACGTTGAACACAATAATCGCACCCAGCTGCGTATCGTAATTGGTCAGCAATCCCTCGATCTGTTTATAAAAAACAATGTCACAGATGCTCGGAATCGCGATTTCACAAAAATAACGATATACGATGACCAGCGCCAGGCTGGAAACGATGACCGGAAGGAACAAAAACACACGGAACATTTCGCTCAAAAATTTCTTTTTATATATGTAAAAGGAAAACAAAAGCGAGAAAGTCATGCCGATTCCCAGATTGATCGCCGACAGAAGAAGCGAGTTCCGGATCGCAAGTTTCATATAATCCAAACGGAAAATATCCAAAATAACCTGCTTGAAGTTGTCAAACCAGACAAAGGTATATCCCGATTGATAATCGTATCTTTTAAATGCCAGCAAAATGGAATTCAGGTTTACCCCTACGTAGAAGATCAGAAACTGCAAAATCGGAAACGCAAACATGACGTAATAAAAGATCTTTCTGTTGCGCTCTTTTGCATTCAGGCGGGTGCGCGTCTTTTTTTTGTCGGCAAACTTTTCGTGCAGCTTTACCCGAACGCCATAAATCGCGTCTCCGACGGAAAACCGTTTTCTCGGTTTTCCGCCCGCCTTTTTTTCGTTCTTTAACATTGTTTTCCCTCTTTAAATCAACTCTGATAGTATTGTCCGTAACGTTTTTCCCAATCTTCGGCCGAGATCGACATACCAAGGAAATAGTCTTTCGCCGTCTTGCCCGCCTTAATCGCCGTATAAGGATATACGTAAGGCGTGCCGCCGATCGTGCTGCTCCATGCCGAAGATTCCAGCACGCGTTCCTGATTATAAATGAATATTTTGTTATCGGAATACGGATACACCACGTCGGAAGCGCTCTTAACTTTGAACAGAGACTGCGCATAAAAGCTCATCTGATTGATCTCATTGTCTTCCATTTTATAGCTGAGTCCTTTGGGAATACCCGTGGTCATCGTAAATTCGCGCAAAGATTCGTCCGTATAGCAGTATTTCAGGAAAGTTTTTGCAAGTTTGACCTTTTGGGGATTGTTGCGCAAGGTACTCTTATTGTTAATGATGGCAAAGGAGGAAAGCGATTCTACGAGCGTATTTTTCGTTCCGTTTCCTTCAGTTACGCTACCCTCGGCCTGTCTGGGCAGAGGCATCCAGGCAAACTTCCTGTTCTTCGCCCTGTCTTTATACTTGTTCTCAGAGGCGGCGAAAGCGTCTTTCGCTTCGTTATACCAATAGCTGCCGTCGATCAGCATGGCGATCGGATTGTTTTCCAGATCGCTATCCACATAATAACGCTGCGCGTCCATATGTGTGGTGACACCGGTCATCTTGTTAGAAGAATAGCGGTTGTCGTCCACTACTTTTTCAAGTATCTGCAGGGGGTAATATTTTCCGACCTGCTGTTTGAGGAGATACCCCTTCGCCGGAGTAATGCTTTCCTCTTCCACGATCGGCGTGTTTTCGTCAAATCCGACTACGGTATGCGAAGTGCCGCCCTTCGTCTGACTGTCTTCTCCATAACTGAAGTTCAGCATAAACTCGTCTTTTCCGGAATAGGCAGCCCACATGCCGAGAAGCAAATGATTCGTATATTCGGGATACTGCCCCGCCCACACGAAGGGCGCTACGTTCAAAGAGACCATGCGGTCGAGCAGCTTGTCGAATTCCTCAAACGAAGAGGGCAGGCCGTCATCGTAAGTTTCCTTTTTCCCGTCAGGCCCGACCGACTTTTCGGCTTCTACATTCGTCCAACCGCCGCCATCCTTGAAAAACAATTTCTTGTCCGTAAACACTTTTACGTCGTATGTAAGCCCGGAATAGACTTCGTAATGCGGAATTACGTAATGCTTGCCGTTTATCGCCGTAAAAGCGGCTTTTTGCTGCGTCGTCATTTTATCGGCAATCGACCCCGTTTCCGCACCGCCCGTCACGTCGGCAAGAGACTCCGTCACGACATCGGTGATATCCATGATCGAGTCCTGCGCAATGAGGTTGTTGTAGTTGATGGATTCGGAAAAAATGACCTCGTATGGAGACGTACTCAACTTAGAGGCAAGCGTGTCCTTACCCTTTCCGGGAACGATCTCCACGCCGACCTTTCCGTCTTCGAAAGAAACGTCGGCATAATCTTTCATAAAGCGCCGGCTAACTTTATCCAGCCATTCCGTACCGACGCCGCCGTCGTAGCTATAGACGAAAAGTTGCGTCTTCGTCTCGTCATAATCAAAATCGTCTCCGCAGCCAGCAAGAGAGACCGTCCCTCCGACCGCCAGCAACAAAGCCATGAAAATCGTACTTATCTTTTTCATTATGACCTCCAGTGAGAATTTTAATTTTTTATAGTTATTTTACCACAGCGGCAAAGCATAATCTTGCAATATTTTGATTCAGTATTGCTCAATATTGACTTTTTTATTGACACAGGCAAAAATCCGTACTATAATATTGATAGACTTAAAAGGAAAAAACGATGAAAGACAAGCCATCATACACAGAAGAGAAAGAAGGGATTTTCCTTCTCAACAACACATTTCGCACGCACATCATCGCAGATCGCGACGAAACGCCCCACTCCCACGAATTTGTCGAAATATTCTATATCCTGCATGGTTCCATTTTCCATTATCATAATGGTGGTCACAAAGAATTTCTAACCACCGGCGATATGATGATCATCCCGCCGTTTTTTGACGAACATCATTTCAAGCGAATCAAGGATACGCCGTGCCTGCATCGCGACATCATTATCATGCCCGAACTGCTGGAATCTGCCTGCCGATACTTCAATATCTCTTCCGACAAGCTTTTTTCCCGCACGAACGGCATCGTAAAATCGATGTCTTTGACGGATTTGGACTCGGTTGAGACGCAAGTCAACCGCATTCTTAAAGACACGTCTAAAGAAAATGAAAACCGCGCCGTTCTTACGCGCTTGCTGATCGCCAATCTTATCAGCCGTTTTCTCATCGCGGAGAGTGCGCCTAAACAGGAAAGTTCCCCCCCCCGTGGTTCAACACCTTTCTTGCGCTGTTCACCAAAGCGGACATTATTAAGGAGGGCCTGCCGGCGCTTAAAAAGCACATGGTGCTTTCCTACGAACACGTCTGTCGGCTGCACAAAAAGATAACGGGAAAGACCATTGTGGAACACCTTACCGAAACGCGCATGGCTTATGCAACGCACCTGCTCGCCACAACAGACATGTCTATTTTGGAGATAGCCATGGAGATAGGATATAATTCCCTCTCGCATTTCAACCACTTGTTCAAAAAGTATTATAATATATCGCCGAACGAGTATAAACAACATCCCGATAAACTATAGCGACCAATATTTTCCATTCTTAAAAAAAGCTTCCCAAAAATGAGAAGCTTTTTTGAATGCCTTTTTATATGAGGACGAAATTTTTGATGTGCTTATGGCTGATGATATTGTTGTCGACGATAAGCCCCGCATACCCTCCGCTAAGCTCATCCATTCCGCTTACCGTAAGGATGAGGTCGAAATCTCCCGTGGCGGGATTTTTATAATACATTTTGACGACCGCCTTGCCGTCAATATTTTCGATTTCGATCTTTACCGTCACGAGTCCGCTGTTCGGATCGTGATAGGCCTTTTCGTGCGCTTTCTGCATATGCGGCAGGTTGTAGGCGTTCGCTGTATCCGAAGCGTTGCCCCACCCCCGGGCATCTTCAAATGAAACGCCGTCCGACACCGTTGCCGTGACTACGTCGCCCGCGAAAATCAATCCCGCTCCCGCATTTGCCCCGGCAAGCGTATTGTCTGCCGCATTGTAGAACAGGCGAATGTTACGTATAGACTCTCCGCACTGCATGTCAAAGGTCATCGTGACCTTATCCTTATCGGCCGCCACGCTCTGCGAATACGCAGGTTCATACGGTTTGACGCTGAAACCTTCGGTATACAAAATGGTCTTTTCAAACCAGTGAGAACTGAACACCGAGTCGTCGATGACGATACCGGCGAAGCCGTCTTGCACAGGATCCAGCCCCGCGATCTTCAGAACAAGGACCTGACTGCCCTTTCCGCCGTACTCGGCGTCGTTGGAGCGGTTGTCGTAATATACTTCGAGCGTCCCTTTCCCGGTTTCGATATCGTTATAGATGACCAGTCGGACATACACTCTGCCCGAATTTCCGTCATGCATGCCGTACGACGCCGCTTCGCGGAAGCCGGGGAAGTTATAACTGTTTGCCGCCGCGTTCGCTTTGCCCCACGAATTCGGGTCATTGAAAGCGACCGTTTCGGAAATATTCTCCGCCGCAACGAGCTGTTCATTCTCCCCCGTTCCGTTTGCAAAGAACACGGAAGGCGCAGACTTTATGGAAGCAAAGTTCTTATCTTTCGCGTTGTAGAATAAACGGATAGAGAAAAATTGATCAGACAGCGCGCACTGCGTGTTGAAATCGATGACTGCGCCCTTTGCAGAAATCTTTTCCGCCGTATTTACGCCGTTGAAAGGAAGGAATTCCGTGAGATTGGAATTACTGTCTTTACCGTCGTTTACGATAAAGCCCGCGTAGCCGTTTCTCAGCAAGGGAAGATTACCTACCGAAAGGATTTTTTCATATTCACCGGATCCCTTGTGAGCGGTCGGGAAGAAGTAATAAATCTCCAAAGTCGCGCTGCTTTCGCCGTTGACGATCTGCCATCGGATATACGCCTTGCCGGTCTCCTGATTATGAACATCGCGCGAAGGATCGGTCAGACGGGGAAAATCATATCGCTTTCCGTCGGTCGCGTCGGGGCTACCCCACCCCGCTTTATGAGAGGTAAACACGGGCGTGATGTTGCCGCAACCGGCTACGTCGATGCCTCTGCCGACCGAAATCCAGTTCGCTTTAAGAGCCGCTTCCGCTGAATTGCTGCTCGCATTATAGAACAGCTTCAGGTTGGAAAGGGTATCTTCTCCGCACTGCACGGCAACTTCCATGCCGAATGCGTCCGTATCCGTCGCTTCCGCAACATACGCAGCCTGCACGACGGGGACGATGCTTTCAATATAGAAGCCCTGCGATTCGGAAAGGAAGAAGAGTTCCGAAGTGCTGCTTTCGTTCATCGGGATGGTCACCGTTGCCCACTCTCCCTTCATATCTGCGGCCTTCCCCCAATATTCGCCGTTGCCGCCGCGCCAGTGGTCTTTGCCGTTGTAAAGTTTTTCCGAATCGGTCTCGTAGTAGTCGATAAAAAAGTTGTTTCTCCCTTCGGAATCGAGTTCCATCTTAAACGTGATTGACAGATGGGAGAAACCCGCCTTACGAATGCCGTCCAAGTACGCCATATCAAAATAAAAACCACGGCAGTCATCCTCATGGCCGACGAGATCGTTGATCATATGAAACGCCTGTCTGCTATCTACCGTCGCTATTTCCACGCGGTTATTCGCGGTCGCGGGACGGTTGGTACAATATACCATCACATTCCAATAAGAAAGAAACTTTTCGCCTTTGATCGGTCTTCCGTAATACTCTGAAGCCTCCATGACTTCAAAGTTCATGGTAACGGATGCGTTTTCGATTTCTTCGCCGCCGCGCTTATATACGATTTTATACTCGTAGCTGCCCTTTTTCAGCGTCGCCGCGTCGGGATCGGCTACCTCTTCGCTGTTGAGAAAGTACTCGACTTTGATCTTCTGATAAGATTCGGGAGCTTTTTCCGCAACGGGAAGAGAAATTTCGCCTTCGCAGAACTCCGCGCCGTCGACATCGTCACTCAGCGTGTAAGCAGGCAACTGCTTGTCGGTAACGGTGATCTCCGCCGTCTTGTAACCCGTACTGAAAGTCAGATCAAACAAATATGCTTTGTCGGTTTCCAAAGAAGCCAAGTATTCGGGTTTGAATGCAAACCTGCCAACATTTGAAGAAAATGTGTAATTATCAGCGTCTACAGCCTGCACTTCGTCTCCGTTCAAAAGCTTCACAGACACGATCTCGCTGTTTGCCCCGACGATCCAGGTGATCTTCGGGGAAATGAGATCTACTTTCGTATCCTTGATCATCGTGAGCGCTGTATCCGTTACCGTCACATTGCGCGAAAACTCGACCTTGTTCCCGGCAACATCCGTTGCGGTATAGGCGATCTTATGCGCCTTGTAAAGCACTCTGCCCGAAGCATCCTTTTCAAAATCGGTATGCGTAACGGTCAGATCGGTGCCGAAGCTGTCTTTGCAGACAATTCCTTCCAGAGGATCGCCGCCGTAGCTTATCGTAACGTCTTCCGCTGTGTATGTAGGCGTCCCATAAATTTTGACTTTTGCCTCCGCTTTTTCTTTCCCCGCGGAAAAGATGACCTTGTATTCTCCCGACTTACCAAACTCCACAGCGGAATCATCCACAGAGACCTCCACCGTCTTTCCGTCCTGTGTTGCGGATACGCCGTTGAGGAAATCAAAGTCGCTCTCCGACGCTTTCAGCGTGTATTCGGAAAGGATTCCCGAAAACACGACTTCCCCGCCGCCACAGCCGACAAACAAAAAGATTGCCGCCGCAAAAACCCCTATCAGGCCGAGAAGAACGGTCGCCATTCTCTTCTTCATCGAAAATTATCCTCCTATGATTTTGTTCGAAGTTTCCTTCTTTGTAGAAAGTATAGCACACTGAAAGTCCCCTTTCTTGTTATATTTTGATATTGTAAAGCGGAATTTTGATATAATTCTTTTCTTTTTCCACAAAGCGTATTCCTTGATTTTCCCAAATGTAGCCCTCCGTCCGGTTTGACCCTTCAGAAATAAAACAGGCAGGGGATAAGAAATATCGGGGATAAAGCGCCCCAAAAGTTTGGACAAAAAATTAAATAAATCAGATTTTTCAATCTCTCGAAAAAGCTCTCCGTTGCTCCGTTATCCACACAGTTACCTTTTCTTGACATACCGAGCGCGCAAACGCTTGCGCAATATTGATTCGGTTATGAGCTTCGTTGATATTTAAAAATCAAAAAGCGGTCACTCGGTGCGCCGGATGACCGCTTTTTCTCCCTCACTATATGAACTGTTTCAGAAACTCCGACGCCAGAGCTATGTCTTCGGAGGGGGTTTCGCCCACCTCTCTCTCGATCGTAAGATATCCGTCGTAACCGACAGAACGTAACGCCGAGATATATTCCTTCCACGGCACATTTCCCTGTCCGAGCGGCGTCTCCAATATATAATCGGAAAAGTTCTCCGGATTAACGTGACTGATATCCGGAATGTACAGTTTTCGTGTATCCGTCTTTTTGAGCATAATGCCGTCTTTTGCGTGCGTATGCACGATATAATCGCGCAGATTGCGCACCGCCTCCGCAGGATTTTCTCCGATACACATGACAAGATTGGCAGGATCCATATTTACGCCCACGCCGCGGCTTCCAAGCGTATCTAGAAATTTTTTCAGTCTCAAAGATGGTTCGGGGCCAGTCTCCACAGCGAAATGTCCGCCCAAACCGTCTGCAAATTCGGCAAGTTCCCTGCATACGGCATACATATTGTCAAACTCCCGGCAGTCGAATTTTTCCGGCACAACGCCTATATGCGTCGTGACGATATCCGTGCCGAGTTCTTTCGCAAGAGCAAGGATGCGTTTTTCCCTTTCGATTTCCGCGCGCATCTCTTTCGGGTAATAAAACATGCGGCAGCCGAAATCCCCACATAACGCCGAAATTTCCAGATCTTCGCCACGTATCGCCGAACGCACTTCACGTATTTCCGAAGCGGACATTCCGTCATATACGGTTTCCCCTTTTGCAAATATCTGCACACCCTGCAATCCCAGCGCGCGGGCGGCTTTCAAACTTTCAACAAAGGAAAGCCTGAAACTTTCCAACAAAACACCGGTTTTCATTATTATTTCTCCACATCAATGAAGCTATACGGGTTCCTCTGCGACGCAAGACACGCGTCGCGTATCGCCATCAATCCGAGCGTCTGCTTTTTTGAAACATACGGAACGCCCGTATCAAAAAAGCGCAGTATCTCCCGAACCAAATTTTTAAAATAAAAGGATTGTATCGACAGATAAACAGGTTTTTCGTTTTCTTTCCTCTGTACGCATACGGTAAAAGGCAGCTCTGCCGAATAATTAATCGCCGCACTCCGTCCGTTGCCGTAGTCAACGGCGAGTATTTTGTTTTCCCCTTCAGACAAAGCGACGACTCTCTTTGCGTCCGTTCCCATCAGCCGGACGATCATTTCCAGTTGATGCACGATATAGCGATCGAACGAGGAGCCGCCTCCCGTCGCGATCACGCTCTTTGCGTCGGTCGGCATGCCGCTCAGCTCGTCAGCGCAACGCAGGGCGGACGTGCTGAAAATCGGCGCCCCGAATTTTTCCGAAAGGGCAAATATCTTTTTTGCCGTGGCAAGATCCGGCGCAAACGTCTTGTCGATATAGGTCGGTTTGCCGTACGAAAGCGCCCGTTCCGCATAACGCAAATGATTTTCCGGATTATCCGGCGAAAGGATCACCAAAAAATCGCTTTTTTCGCACACTTCTTCAAACGTATCACAGACGGGTACGCCTGTCAGCGCAACCCAGTCCGCGTTCGTCTTTCCATCCACAGGAGAAACGGCCTTTTCCGCCCAAGCCCGCGCCACGGCGTACGATCTCCCCGTCTCTCCGCATATTTCTTTCACCCAGCCGGGATAAGCGTTCGCGTGAAACTCGTACAGATAATAATCGATAAATCCTATTGTCTTCATAATCTGACCTCAGCGTTCTTCTGTGCCGATTCGTAAATCGCGTCCATAATCCTGGCCGTTTCGATGACGCGGTCAATGTGCCCCTTATTCTTTTTCCCCGTCTCCACGGAGCGGAAAAAGGCTTCGCTTTCCTTTTTGTACATGTCAGGGATATTATAATCCGGCTTGATTTCCTGCAGCATGCCTCCGGAAACGGTATATAAAGTAAACTTATTGCCGTAGTCAAGCCGGATTCCGCCTTTGTCGCCCAAAAAATCCACGTACATTTCCGTCTTATTGATGTTCTGCGCCCATGCACCGTTCAAGCTGATGCTCGATTTATCCGTACGGATAAGCGCGGTGACGCATTCTTCCACGTCGTTGATACCGTCAAGAACGGGCGGTCCCGCCCACATGTCCTTAAACACGTAACCGGGTATATCCTTACCCAAACGGCTGTGGCAAACCGCTGAAACCGTCTGCGCTTTCGCGCCGGATACATACATGACCAGATCAAGGAAATGTACGCCCCAATCGATCAGAACGCCGCCGCCCGACTTTGCCTTCGAGGTAAAATCTCCGCCCAGGCCGGGAATACAGCGAAAATCGCGGAATGAACAATAAATATGATACAGTTCCCCGAGCGCGCCCTCTTCATACAGTTGCCTGATCAACTCGACGGAGCGGTGATAGCGATTGCATACGCCGATATTGAGAATGCGTTTTTTTTCATTAGCCAAAGCCTGCATTTTGCAAGAGAGCGAATAATTCACGGTAATGGGTTTTTCGCAGAACACGTGCTTTCCCGCTGCAAGAGCCGCCATCGTGATCTCATAATGCGCGTAGTTGGGCGTAAGCACATAAACCGCAGTTATTTCAGGATCTCTGAGAGCGACGCGATAATCCGTTTCGGCAAAATCGCAATGATACTTTTCTTTGGCTTGCTCAGCGCGCGCTCCGATTAAATCGACCGCATATTTGATTCGTACTCCCTCGATTTCCGTCAAAGCCGGAAAATGTTTGATGTTTGCGATCCTGCCGCAACCTATCACTGCAATTTTGATCATACCTTTCTCCTCTTATTTTAATTTCAGATATATACAGTTTTTGCCCTGCCGCAGACGGATATCTTCCGCCGAACGATAGCCTTGCGGCAATACGAAATCCGCCGTCGTTCCGAGCGGTATGTCCGCTTCTATCCGTACGCCGTCTTCTTCCTTTCTCCAAAAAAGGCGCACCTTTCCCCTGCGATGTTTGAATTCTCCCTCCACGTACGAAAGTGCTTGCAGGATATGCGGACGGAAAACAATTTTATCCTGCTGCGTAAAATCCGGATTTATTTCTATACCGGCGATATATATATACATCCACGCGCTGATATCGCCCCAAAAATGATGATTTAACGAATTCGTCTTCCGCCCGTCCTTGCGCACGAACGTTCCCTCTTCAAATTCATGAAAATCTTCAAAAAGAGTCATGGCACCTCGTTTAATATGATAGTAATAACTCGGAAATTTGTCCTGCATGGCAAGCCTATAAGCGAGATCGGCATATCCGTTTTCCGACAGTACGCGGAAAAGCTCCCGAGCGCCGAGAACGCCCGTCGCAAAACAGCCGCCGTCTTGTTCTATGCGGCCGATGAGCTGTGCGACCACGCACGGCCGTTCTTCACGTTCCAGCGCGCCGTAAGCCAAAGCGAGGGAGATTTGCGTTTGGGTGGCGTTTGCCGGCAACCGGCCGTCCGTAACATATTTTTTTCGATAAGCCAAACGGAGAGAACGCGCAAGTTCCGCCGCCGCCAGCCTGTTCTTCTCCTGTTTCAAAACGGAGAAAATACGCTCCGCCATAGTACAAGCGTTAAAAGCTATCAGCGTATCCGTAACTTCAAGGGGTGTTTCATATAAATGCGAAAGCCTTTTCGGCTGACACCAGTCTCCGAGCCCGAATGCCAAAAGCCCGTCTTCACCGCGTTTTTCCCTCAAAAAACTCATATATTTTGCGATCGCACAGGCGTTTTCGGAAAGCACCTCCCTATCCGCGCCGTATCGGTAAAGGTAAAAAGGAAGATATATCAAAGCAGCGTCCCATGCGGGACCGCTACCCCATTCGTACCCCCAGCCGGCAGTAGGCACGATGCCGGGCAGTCTTCCATCTTCCTTCTGCGCGCCGCGGATATGAAAAAGCCATTCGCGCAAACTGTTTTCCGCATGAAAATTGAGCAGGATCTGCTCAACAGAAAGGGCGGCGTCTCCCGTCCAACCGTTCTTTTCACGATGCGGGCAATCTGTCGGAAAATAATAAAAATCGCTCAATGTGGAGCGACAGACATTTTTTTGCAGAGTATTCAGCGCCGTGTCGGAACAGGCAAAGCGCCCTGCACGGCGAAGGTCTGAATGCATTTCTAAAAGGGTAAGGCTGTCGGGCGTCGCCTGAAAATCGAGCATCCCTTGCACAAATACATAACGGAATCCGTGATAAGTGAAGCGGGGCTGATACTCTTCCTCTTCCGCTCCCTTGCAGATATAGATATCGCGGTGAAAATATTCTTTGCGGCAGCGCTCGTCGCAGAGTATATTGTCGACAGACAAACGGCCGTCAACGAGCATTTCTCCATGCAAAAGAGAAACCGTCTGTCCCCATCCGGTTTTTTTGAGACACAGTCGGCAAACACCTGCCGTATTTATTCCAAAATCGAAAAGTATTCCGTCTTTTTGACGGATGATACTCACGGGGGCGATCTTTCTGACGACGCGGATGCTCTCACACTGCACCAAACGCGGCTTTCCCTGCGGCGCGACTGCAACAACCACCCGCTGCCATAAACCTTCATCCTCCAGCCTTGCATCGTACCATTCCCCTGCTCTCAAATCGTCAAACAGTATCGGGGAAAGCCGCCACTGAAATCTTTCGTCCGCTTCAAACAAACATTTGCCGTCCGCCTCGAAAGCGAGCGCAAACTTCGGTGCGCTGCGAAACGCCGCTTTATCGAAATCCCATGTACTGCCACCGATCGCGTTCAGCATCCCGTTTCCCAAAAGAACAGTCAGTTCGTTTTGCCCTTCTTTTAAGTACGGCGTTACGTCGTAACGATCATAACAGAGCAGTTCGTCGGGGTTGGATATATACGGAGCAAGCCTGCCCTTTGTGATGCAGACTCCGTTGACTCCTAACTCATAAAAACCCAAACCGCATATCGTCAGTTCAGCACGGCGGAAATCGTTCAATACAAACGTTCTTCTAAATTCCGGGGCACCGACATGCTCGTCATACGTGCAGAATTTGCTGCCCGCGCTTATAAATCGATCGGAAAAAATCATTTTTTGGTTTGCGCACGCGCCTCCCCTATTTTTGCTTATTATACCATCCGCAACGGCGACAATCTTGCATTATTTTGATTTAGTATAGCTGTCCATTGATAATTCGGATATAATGATTTTCTCCACGAAACTGTTGAAGATTTCGGGCGTCGGTTCCCGTATCTCGGAATAGGTCTTTACACTTTTAATGAACTTGGATAGTTTTTCTTCATCCTGCTCGGAATAGGTCAGGCTCCTCTTTAAATCTGCCCTTCGTCCTCGTAGGATTTCACAAGAAAATCAAATCGCTCGTCTGTAATTCTGCCGTTACGTTATCTTCATAAAGTTTACGGATAATCCTGCCGTTTTCGTCTTGTCTGTCGCTTAGCCGTTTCAACTCAGCTTTCGCTCTCGCCTGAAACTTTTCCGTTTCTTTTTTCGATCCCGACAGGTATTCGTCCACAAACTCCTTTTCGTGCAAAATAACGTATTCGTAAACCTTGTGTAAATCGCATTGTACAACCCGTTCGAGGTCGGATACCAAAATCCGATGACTGCGGCCCCCTTTTTCTTCTTGCGATAGGTAACGCAGGCAAAATTGTCCTTTTTTTCTGTTGCGCGCTACTCGCTGAATCGTAAGATGATTTCCACAGTCCGCACAGTAAAGCAATCCCGAAAACATATTTAGCTCGTTGAATTTCGTGTATGCCCGTTTGATATTTTGCCTTTGTTGTCCCGTTTCAAAGGTCTTTCCGTCTATGATCGGCTCTTGCGTATTCTCGCAAATAACCCATTAGTCTTTGGGCAAACGCACCTGTTTTTTATTCTTGAACGACTTTTTGGTCGTTTGAAAGTTTACCGTATGACCTGCATAGGCTATCAGCTGGAGAATGCCTTTTACGCTTGCAACGCTCCATAGTTCGGGAAATTCGCTTAATCGGTGAATTTTTCTGCCGCAATGAAGGTTGTATAACTGCGGCGTTTCAACTTTTTCTTCCGTCAACTTTCTTGCAATTTCCGAAATGCGATAACCATCAACATACATCTGAAAAATTCGTTTTACCGTTTCGGCGTCTTCTTCGTCGATAATCCATTTTTCCTTGTCGTTCGGATCTTTGATATACCCGAACGGGGGATTCGTCGTAAGGTGCTTTTCCGAATTACCTTTCGCCTTGAATACGGCGCGGATCTTCTTGCTCGTGTCTTTCACGTACCATTCGTTGAACACATTCTCGAACGGCGTCAGGTCGTTTTCCGTCTGCACGTTGCCGTCAACGCCGTCGTTCACGGCAATAAATCACACGTTGCAGTTTCCGAAATAGATCTCCGTGTAATAACCGAATATATCTTTGTTATATTTATAAAAAATTTTTAATTATTTTTCGTCGGGTATGATTTCAACAATATCGTCTAACGTACAATTTAGTAAAGCCTTATTTAATAGCTCAAATTTTTCAAATGAGTGTTAGTCGTGCGCTTAGTCTTGATACAAGTCGGCGGCTTTGCTGTCGGGCGGCGGCTGACGCCGCCTTCCGACACCCTCGCGCTTCGCGCTCGGGCGCCGAAGACAAGCACACGCCTTTTTAACCCGACCGATTTGATTTATCCACAAAAATTCTCTCTCGCAACGCTCCGCTTCTGCCTATGAAAAAATCGCTCAAATTCTTCAAATGAGTGTTAGGCGTGCGCTTGTCTTTGATACAAGTGAAGCAATCTACCGACTTAACTTCGGCCTTTCACGGGCGGGGCGGCGCCGCTGAGCCGCTTGGCATCCGCCCCGCTTTCCCGTTTCAGGATTCCGAACTTTTCTTTCGTCGCATTACGGTTGCCTTGTCTTTTTATCTTCACCCGCCTACTCACATTCCCTTTATTTTTTCTCGCACTTTCCCTCTCACTCCTTACCTGCTACCATCATTTTCTATTTCATATCCCCTCCGTTTTTCCCTTTTCGCTTCGGCTTAGTTTAGCATAGCCCGGCGACGCAAGTCAACGGGGAAATCTTTACCTGAAACTTTTATTCGTCCATTGGTCAAGTAGAAATACTTGGCCTTTTTTCCTTTACTTCCACGCAAAGATTTCTGGATGCGGGGCCCCTCCCCGCACCGTTGACTTCCGGAGTGAATTTTATTTCTATTTTTCCTTATTCTCTCCGAGCTATGCTTCTTCGCCTGCGCCGAAAAGGCTAAACTCTACTCGGAGGTTTTTATTTATGAAAATGCTTGTTGCTTCTCTCTCACTCGGTAAATTCAAAAATGAAGCCGAACTCTTTTCCTTCCCAATTTCCGACGATAACATTATCCTCATGGGGCAGATGATTGCTCTGCAGGTCTTTCGCAACGTCTTGATGTTCGACTATAAGGTTGTAGAAAAACTTTATAACGATCTTATCAAAGACTTACACCATTCCAACGAACCCAATTATGTCATTTCCGACGGCTATGATTACGTTCAGATCGCTATTTGCTTTCTTCTTCAATTCAAAGGCAAAAACATTAACGAACTTTATGGCAACGATAGAAACGGTAAACTCATTTCCATTAAAACCGCTTGCTTTCGTCAAGTCGATTCTTATCTTATGAAATTCCGCAGAAAAAACGCTCAACAACGGCAAATCGATTTTACTAACAACAAAGAAATGCTTGTCGATCCCATCGATTGTTTCGACAATCCCACCATGGATTACTCCAAGGCGGACGCTATTTTACAGACCTTGCAATTGTCCGATATCGAACTCAAAGTGTTAAACTGTTATCTCAACGGTATGAAACAGGCTCAAGTCATTTCTTCTCTCGGCATTCAACGAGGCTCCGTCAATTACAGAAAAGCTTGTATCCGTCAAAAATATCAATTACATTTCGGGAGTTATCATGGTTCTGCTTATTCTTACAACTGAATTTTCTATTTCTCTTTCATAAAACTTTTCTTGCCCGGACAGCTTTTGTCCGGGCTAACGTTCATAATACCTTCTGTAATAGCGAAAATCAGGTATATCTAAACGCGTTTATACTTCCCGACGGGGAAGCTGACCAAAATTTTCCTTAAAGGAGGTTCATGACCGACAACGAATTAACCGTTACTACCGCCTGTATTCAGGCTTTATCTGCTCTACCCAATCCCGAAGAAAAAATCAAACTTTTGCTTTCAGGTCTTTTTGATTCTGTTCAAAAACAAAAGACCAATTTTTCCACGCACGAAAACGTCACCGCTTCGTCCGTTTCTTCTAAAATAATTTTTACCAAACAGGAGATTTCCAATATGGCTAAAACTTTCAAATCCGACTTTGTCGCCAACGGCTTCGCCGCTCATATTCTTAAACGGCAAAACTCTAAAAACTCCGTTATCTTTGAAATTCGTTACCGCAGAAACGGATACTATATTCACGTTTCCGGCGCTACCCTTGAAAAGGCAAAGGAAAACTTTATCCGAGAAACCTTACCCGAAAATATCGAAAAACATAAAAGGATTGAGAAAACAACCTCTCTCAATACTTTTCTGTTCGTCACCCAAGAATGGCTTAAGTTCAGAAAGACCAATCTTAATCCCGTTACTCTTAAAAACTATGAAAGCTACTGTAAACGTTTTTTATTCCCCTCGCTCGGCGGGCTGCCTATTTCCTCTATCAAGACCATTGACATCAGCAATATCATGGCTACCGTCCAAGGTCGGGTTTATGAAGATTTGCGCGTCGTTCTTAATTCCGTTTTCAAGTATGCTCTTGCAAACAGCCTTATCTCCAATAACCCCATGCTCCTTATCCCTTTTAAGAAAGCTGAAAGAAATAACAGGAGAGCCTTAACGAACGATGAACTTAAAAAGCTTTTTGAACGCTTGAATCTTTCCGAATTTAAGGACTATAAGCAAACTTTCCTTATTCTTTTATTCTTCGGTCTTCGCCCCTGCGAACTGGAGGATGCTCATTTCGAAGAGGATTTCCTTATCGCCAGAAACGCCAAACGCAAGGGCGGCAAGATAGAATACAAGAAAATCCCTATCTGTAACCAGGCAAGGGAGTTGCTCGATCTATCCGCTCCCATCAAAGCCTTACATAGAACCGACGTTCTCAACCGTATTTTCAAACGCATCATGGACGATGATACCGTCACTCAATATTATCTCCGTCATACCTTCGCTACCGTCTGCCAGCAATATGTCCGTCCCGACATCGTAGATATCTGGATGGGCGATTCTTCCGAAAGGCTTGTCGGCAGAGTTTATACCCACTTCTCTGACGATTTCATGATTAAACAAATGCAAAACGTTGTTTTCGATTTCTGATTGCATAAACAGCAAGAGCCGCTTCGCAGGATAATTCCTGTAAAGCGGCTCTTTTTTATTGTCCTTTTTATAAGTCTTATATCTCAATTTTACCCATGCTTTTCCTGTCGTTCAACACGCCAAAAAACTCGCCAACACGACCCAAAATCATGAAATTAAAATAATAATTATTCATTTTAAGGCACAGAAAAAGCAGTTTACTGAATTTTCGTTCAGCAAACTGCATAAATGGTGCACCAAAACATTTTAAATCCGAACCTAAAGGCGTACAATTGAGTTCCGAAAGGTACACCGTCTTTGTTCCGTCCTTATAGTTGAACGCAAACGTTATCTTATCGTCATAAAGATATATCGCATTAATAAATCCGTCTATCAGCCGCTCTTTTCCGTCCTTTGTCGATATGTCCAGCTTCTGTCTCTTATACACATCTCCGAGCCCACGAGACATGCGCAGATCTC
>OWKP01000421.1_pt1 | contig 33344 bp, 41 predicted proteins | sample 1732991 | NCBI WGS metagenome assembly OWKP01 (sample SAMN05065777, study PRJEB22554) | human gut metagenome | biome: ENVO:2100002; feature: ENVO:00000062; material: ENVO:00002003 | host: Homo sapiens | place: USA
GTCTCGTGGGCTCGGAGATGTGTATAAGAGACAGGCCAAAGAGCGCCGCCAAAGGCGGCTCAAGGAGAAAGTCACCTCCCCTTTTCCCCCTCGCTCCGGGGCATGGAAATATGGAAAACCCAATGGGTTTACCACATTCCCACACCCCTCCGCACACCCCCTTTTTCCCTCCGACTTTCTCCCTTTTTGATAGAAAATTTTGTTTTTATTTTTAGGTACGAAACCCTTAAAGGGGGGCATATATTATCAATGAGTTAATTCCCTGTTTTTGATTATAAGTATAGCCTGTCCGAGAAAAAAATTCAAGCCCTTCAGACAGGCTATTTTTACAAATAATATTCTACTCACCGCTTGCATAAACTACGATAGGCGTGGTATAATAGCCATAGCCTAAGAGATTAGCAAAATTCCAGCATAGCGAAAGCCGGGAAGGGTGCCACCTTCCCGGCTTTCTTTCATGCTTAGTTGCCCTTGTTTCGGTCATCAAGCCATTTACAAATGTAAGTGCCAATTACACTTGCTCCGATGCCGATTAAGAGATTGCAAAATGACTCCAGCATAGCATTCACCTCCTTCCCATTACTGGGCCGGAGTTGGGCAACATTGGCATTTTAGCACACTCTGTCGAATTTGAAAAGCCGCTGTTTGATACAGCGGCTTTTCTCATGGCCTCATATCTTTCGGAACCTGTGGTATCGGCTTCTGATGCACCAATATGATGTCCCAAAAGCCGGTCTTCTCCCCTCGCCGTGCCTGATAGTTTGCACGCAGCTGATACCGAACAAGAACATTTTCATTTTCCATTATTTCATTATATTCAAATGGGTCACAGAACTTCGGATCTGGCTTCTCACAAATTCCAATTCTGCTTAACGCCCACTCTTTTCCATCTTCATGCTGCATTAGATCTTCATGAATCTGATATCTGGCCTGTTCTTCAGTGAAATCTACAGAATAGGGACTCTGCAGCACCGTTTCCCATAATGTGATTGTGTAATAACCCCGACTGTTCTTTCTCTGCAATTTCTTTTCCTGCATATTCATCACAACATATCCGGTATGCTCTTTTTTCGGTTTTAGTCCTCGATCCGCATTAGCTCTTTCCCGAGAGATCCGCAGCAGGTTTTCATTTAGGTGCCGTTGATATGCTGCATCCTTCTGGGCCTGCGCCAATGCTCCCTGCATTTCTGCGATTTCCTTGACCGCCTGATCTCTCACTTGCCTGATTTGGTATGCAGCATTCTTTTTTTCTTCGTTCATTTGACGGTCAGCATTCTGACGTTCAATGCCGACCGTTCGGATTGCCTCGTCCCTCTCCCGGACAATCTTTTTATACTCGTTCAGCGTCAGAATCACGTGGGTACAATCTGGGTCCGAGCTGCCGCCAGGAACATCTTTATAACCCACTATCGTTTTCTTTACAAACTCGCCCATGGCAGCGTACCTCCTTACAGGCCCCGAATGTAGTTGTCGGCCACCACGCTGATCCGGTTATGCCCCAGAGCCTTGCTGCAGATCAGCATAGCAGCCTTGTCCAGCTTCTTCCCCGCTTCATCTTTTCGGCAAGTATAAACCTCGCTTTGATAACGCCGCCCGGTGCCACGGTTTACCCGGTCATAGGGAATCTCTTCGATTGCCCTGGCATGAGCCTTGTAGATCGCCGTGGCATACTCCGCACGATAACCGTGGATGTCGGCGCAATTATGGACGTGCTGCCACACCTTCTCCTCTGGCGGTGTATCAGTTATCCGTTCAATGATCTGCCCCGCATTTTTGCCTATAATCGGGCTTAAACGCTCTCGTCCGCCCTTTCCGTTGCGGACATGGATAAACCACTCCTCCGGGAACAAACGTGCGTCCTGGAGCATTTCAAGGCGCTTTGTGACGCTCGGTGCTCGCTGCTCCTCCTGGATTTTCTGCAGTTCGGAGATTTCCGCCTCAATTTGCGCCCTGGGCACCAGATCCTTCCCCCGCAACTCCTGCAGCTCCTTTCGCCGCAGGCCGGTTCCCCGGCAAAACTTTATCAGTTCATCATTGTTCGTCTTGGAGAAATTCTTGTCCCGCACCCGGTCCCCCCGGCTCCGTTTAATCTCCTCACGTTTTCGCTTGGGCGGATTAAAGTAATTCTCGTCATCCGGGGAAATCCCGTATAGCTTTCCCAGCGCTTTCGCTTCAAGCTGCACCGTCCACGCTGAAAGCCCCTGATTCACTCTGGTCTGAAGCCACTCATTGGCATACTTCTTTGCACTCTTCAGCGTGGTACACTCTGGATGCTTCTCCTTGATGTACTTGATAAAATATTTGATATGTTTCCAGTAGCTCTTATAGGTGTTGAACGCAAATATTTTATCTTTCTCTGTTCCATTGGCTACCGCTTCTTTTTTGCTCTCGCCAAAGGCCTGCATCCCGGTAAGCCGGTCATAGGCTTGCTGGTGCAGGTCCTTGAAGTACGCTTTATTTCTACGTCCCATTCCGACTTCCTTTCGTGCATCTATTTTTGTATAAATCTATATTTCTATAAAACTACATAACTATTTTCTTAGTTTTATAGACTTCTACATTTCTCGTTCAAGCTAAGCCGCCTCATGCCAGCTCCATTCGGAGACTCGACAATCGGCAAAATACACTTTTTAACGTCTTATGTATGACGGGTTTGGGATTGCTCCCTACACTTTTTTTAATCTGCTTATGTGTGCAGCTCTGTTTTATTGAGATCTACGGCAGTTCAGATTCTGTCGGCTTCTTTGTAGAGGAAGCAGCTCTCCGGAAGATCTACAGTATTCCGGCTACTATCAGAAGATGGATAGGGATAGATACGTTTTACTTACCGACACTTTCAAAAGGATTACTCATGCCGGGTCCATGATGCGCTTTCCAGTTCACAAAGGTTACTACGGCAAGCCCACGCATCACACAGGTGTATCGTACCTGAAGCGGCTTTTGATTAGCAAATTGCTAAACCCCCGACCGGCAGATCTGCCAGCCAAGACGCTCTGGGCCTAATTACTATTTACCCTCGCCCAGACGAGCTTCGTTCTTCACTTCTGCTGCCGGCCACACGCCACTCGCAGCCGCCATCTATTTCCCCTTTCTTTCAAGGCTCCAATCAGCATCTACCACAGCCTTTTCTATCCAAGAACATCTTACCATACGTAACTGGCAGTGTCAACATATTACTAAAATTAACCGTATAACGGTTTACCCGTTCACGCTCCTAAAGGGCACAAACGGGTAAACCGTTAGTGAAAAAAGAATCCGAGATAACTATATAGCTATCTCGGCTTCTCCTTCTCTACGAATATTGATCCTTAGATCAACCTTTCATCGCTTCCATTTCTGCAATCGTCAAATTATTACGCTCTCTAAGGAAAGAACCAATCTCATTTCCCTGAAAATCATATAAGGGGATGTAATAGGAATCGGGCTGAGTTTTCTGCCATTCAAGAGCGTCCTGCGGTGTTTCAAATTTGGGGTGACTCAAATCACTGGTTCGGACATATCCCTCCTGGTCATTCGTCCCAATCGCAGCCTGTAAATCCGGCATTTCCCCTACTACCTCTGCCATCAAAGCAGTTCCATAAGTTTCGCCACGAACATTCTTAGGGAAATTTCCGTTAATAAGCGACGTCTGCTCAACAGACAACACGGATCCTGCTCTTTCACCAAGATTCACCATTTCTTTGGCTTCTTCCAAGCTATATCCGGTTACATCCATCGCGCACCCAATTTCGAACTCGCCAATAACCTCTTCCTGAAGATCATACAGCGGCACCGTATATGTCTCCAGCCGATCCTGCATATAGGACACTGCCTCACTCGGATTCTTGATCTCCGGCTTTTTTACATCTTCATATTTTACATAGCCTGCCTGACCATCAGTGCCAACCGCCGAAATTAGATCTGGCTCATGCCCAACGATTTCAGAAAGAAGCGCAGATCCATACGTCTTGCCTTTATCGCTTACGGGATAGTTCCCATCATCGAGTTGATACGCAAGGGCTCTGGCCGCTCCGACGATTTCTGTCTTATTCAGCGTATCCGAAACGAAATGATCTCCGTTATAAAGATCAACTTCTCCCCAACTATATGCTCCAGACGGAGAAGACTTGGCGGTGCTTATGGATGCCACCTGGAAATAGTAGCTTGAAGTATTATACATCATACCAGTGTCCTTCAAAAGGGTTCCAGAAGCACTGTAAAGACGCCCATTTGCTCCCATGTTTCCAGCAGCTACATTCCCGCCGTTCATGGTCTCAACCCAAGTAGCTGCCCGATACCGGCTACCACCATCAGCATACAAGGCAGAATACGCCGTATATGAGCAGTTTCCAGTCCCGTAATATCTCGAGATGGAGGAATCATATTCAACAGCGTTTGCTGTTACAGCAAGTGCCATGCACATCACGGTGGCTAACATCAAACTTAAAACCCGCTTTTTCATGTTTTTACTCCTTTCAGGTCTCTTGAAATAGTACGTGTTACCAGTTAATTTTGCCGCTCCCTTGCCTCCCCTTAATATCTCACAACTCCAGTCACCTTAACCGATTTGCTCGAATTGTTCCTAATCGCCAGCGTATAATCCCCGTTTTCCGGAATCTCAATCGTCTTGTCAATGCTGCCTGTTGTCACATTGATATAGTGAAACTTCTCATTTGAGTCAACTAATCCGAAGTCCAAGCTGGCATTTTCCGGAGAATAGTTCGCGCGAATCCATACCGTTTCACCAGCCGACATTGTGAAACTTGTATCCGCTACCACCGTGCCATTTGCCTTTATAGTCCAGTCTAAGTTTCTTGTTGCCCGTATGATGGCCGTTCCCGTCGTTTCATATTCCTTTGAAACGACATTTGATTCGTCAACAGCGCCTGTGCCGGTACACAGGCATCCAATCATCACCGCTCCGGTCAGTACCATACACAAAAGTCTGCGCATTTCTTTCACCTCCCTTCGCCAAAGCCCTCCATCGGCACAGATTCGGCCCCAGCAAAATCAAAGTCGTCGCATTCCATTTCGCTAAAAGTCATGGCACCCATTTTTTCTTGGGCCGTTCTCCTGTGTGCCAATACCGCTGTGGTGAGCAAGATTGCCAAGAGCACAATCACCATGACTATGGCCTTGTATCTTCTATCCTTTCCCAGTCCCTGTCCCTTGCCATCTTCTTTTGCCTGTTCCTCTGCCGGAAGCTTCTCTGGCGCCGCCGCAGGCTCCGCCTCTGCCGTGTCATCCAGCAGCGTTTCCAGCGGGATATTAAATAACCGGCTCAGGCTCTGCAGGTTCTCTGTCGATGGCCTCGACGTTCCTGCTTCCCATCCAGATATGGCCTGCCTGGACACAAACAGCCTTTCGGCCAGTTCTAACTGTGTTAGTCCCTGCTTCTTCCTTAATTCTTTTAGCTTTTGAGACAGTTCCACTCTTTTACCTCCAAATTAAACAAATGCCCATCAAATGTAAACCGCACACGGTTTACATTTAGGCAAATATTGCTTGCCTTCCGCATTTTTTCACACAAATTCTATCAAAGATACTCCACAAGTCCTTTACGCAAAGCATCATTAATAGACTCAGTCAGATTCTTTCCTTCCTCCAGCGCCATCCTACGCAGCGCTTTATCAATATTCCGATCCAGATAATAGGCCCGCTGCACCCGGTCACTATTTTTCTTTGCATTTTTTTCTTCAGCAACAGCAGCAGTCTCGCTCTGGCGTCCTGCTCCGATGATAGACTTAAACGCAGCCTCCCGATCAAACTTTGCTTTCTCTGCCATTATTCATTTACCCCTTTCAAAAATTCGTCAATAAATGCTTTATAGTCTTCTGCCACCGTAGACTTATTGGCATAGTCAAAAATGTCCTGGCTATTCGCCTGGGCCTCCTCCACCACTACAGCAGATCGAATGTATGTCTTGTAGATCGGCGCAGAAATGTATTCGCCAAGCTGCTCCGCAGTTCCTTCATCTGCCGGCTGATATTCGCCCGCGGATTAAATCTCGTAAACAAAATTCCTCTCACTTTTACAGCCGGATTGCAATACTTCTGAACGCTGGTGACGGTCTCGTTGAGCTGGGAGATCCCGGCGGTCGCAAAAATTCCCGCCGTTGTCGGAATCAGAATATCGGTGGCACAGGTAAAAGCGTTCACCGTCAGCACGCCCAGGGAAGGAGGTGTGTCAATCACGATAAAATCATAGTCACTGGCCACCGGCGCCACAGCCTCCTTCAGCCGGTGTTCCTTTCCGGTCTGGGAGAATTCCTGCTCGGCTCCGGCCAGCATAATATTAGCCGGTACAACGTCATAGCCGCCCTTCGTGTGCTGGATGGCGTCCTGGATGCTGGCCGCCCGCTTCATAACCTCATAAATCGTCTGGACATTATAGTTCTCTGCTCCGCAGGACGTAGAGAAATTTCCCTGCGGATCAAGGTCAATCCCCAGAACCCTGTACCCCTTCGCTGCCAGTCCTGCAGCCAATGCCTGGGACGTGGTTGTTTTGCCGACACCGCCCTTTTGATTTGCTACTGCACAATTGATACCTTTCTGATAGCAGTCCCGTTTTTCGGTAGCTTTCTTCTCTCCTTTTTACGGGACCTGTATTTTTCTGTTGGCTGCAAAAAACAGCTTTCTTTTTTGTATTTATTATACGAGGAGGTTCTATCATGAACAGAGAAAGACTTGGGCAAATCCAGCTGCCCGCCCCGGAGGACTTCGATCCTCACCCCCGTCTGCTGCTCAATGGACGCGGCATTCACGCCGGCGAGACCTTCCGTGCGCTCTTTCCGGATGGATGGCGGGAGATCACCATAGAAATGAGCTGGGAACCGGAGGGGCCCGGCTGCTGGTACATCTCCACCCCCGGTTTTACCCACATCTGTCCCATCGGTCTGTTCGTAAAAGAATAGGCCGAGACACAACATCTATAAAATACGCCGCGAATAAATACTATATATTGTGTTTCTTGCTTGACACGAGCTATATCCTGTGGTACAATGCCCCTGTAAATGAGTTTTGCGCAATTTCCCTTATCGGGGCATGGACTTAGATCCGTGTGTGGAGCGATCCACCTGCGCACGCTGTCAGGTTTGTACGCAAGTGTCAGTAGGACGACTGTACCCTTATTGGGTATCTGCCGCTTTACTGGCACTTTTTATATATAAGTATTGCCCTCGCGGCAGAAAGGAGTTGTATGGCAGAAGTCCATGTTTTCGGTCGGGTGACCAATGACCTTCAGCTGAAAATGAGTCACAGGCAAGTCCCCTATGTGTCCTTCGGTCTGGTCGAATGGATCGGGCGCAGGGATGCCGGTCACAGACAGTATTTTGAGGTCTGGGCATGGGGAACGGCTGCATTGTCGCTGGCGGATGCGGAGATCCACAAGGATTCCCGCATCTGGGTCCAAGGCTTTTTGGAGCTGGTGGACTGTACCAGAAACGGCGGAAGCGAAAAGGACAAGCGGCTGAAGCTCAGCCTGACGGGATGGCAGACGAAGCCTCCCCGTACAGCGCAGAGACCCGCACGAAAGCAAAGCCCCGGCGCTGCCCAGCCGCCGCTGCCTCCTGTGGAGGTCGTGGACGGAGATCGGGAACGCCTGCCGGAATAAGCGTATTCCGGCAAAGTGAAAAAGAGGAACCGCGTGATGTGTTTTAAGAGATTCTGGACACATACGCGGTTCCTCTTTTTTTGTTTTCCAGATTATTTTTGAAAGGTGGCAACTGAAATGAAAAAAGAATCTCCCCTTTGGAGCAGTATCTCGCTTCTCATCGGTATCGTGATCGCCATTCTCGCACTCATCCGCGGACGGATGCTTCTCCCCCTGCTGCTGGCGGTGTTTGCCCTTTGGCTGCTGTGGTGGCTCTTGACGCAGGCTCTTCCGCTCTGGCGCAACAACCGTGCCTACCGCGCAAAAGAGGCTCGGCTCCGCGAGCAGACTGCGGCGGCAAATGGCGGCCGTCAACTGGCAGACGCGCTGCTGTGCCATGTAAACTACCGGATCACCGCCATGCTCCACGCCGCATATCCCAACGCCCGTTGGGAGTGGCTGGCGGACAAGCCCTCCCGCTTTGCGGTGGAGGGCGGCACGGCCCGTATCCGCGTCTATGGTATTCCGGATTTTGATTACGCCGATGTGAAGCTGGATCAGAAGGCAAATCTGGACTGTTCGCTTGTCAAGCTCTCTCCGCTGGTGGCTGGGGCATCGGACACACAGCCGCCAAACCGGCAGCCGGTAAACCCCCGCGTCTGGTTTGAGACACGGGGCCGCGCCGTATTGGAGGCGCTGGTTACCGATCTGAACTCCAGAGGCCACAGCAGCCTGACCGTGCAGGAAAACGGTGAGGTTTTTGTGCAGGCCAAGAAAAACGAAGCGGAACCGGCAAAGGAAACCTTTCTGGACTTTCCTGAAAAGGTCTACTGGCCGCAGCTGGTCAAGGTTTTGGAGGAGGAAGGCTACGCTGCCGACGCAAGAGACGCGGATATCCTCGTCTCATGGTGAGCGGCAGAGAAAGGATGTGGAACAACAATGAAAACCGGACTTACCATTCAGCAGATGGCGCAGGAGCTTCTGCGTCAGAGCAAGGCCAAGCAGGACTATCTGGTGAACACCGGAAGCCTGTCCCTCTCGGTCACCTCGGACGCGCCGCAGCTCCGTGTCACGGAGAATGGGCTGGATAAGATCACGCCCCTGGATATTCGCCAGACGGCGCACCGCCAGCTGGGAACCTATCTCGGCATTCCGCAGAAGTATTATGAGCTGATGCGCACGGATGCGCCGGAGCTTTTGGCCTATAACGCCAACTACTGGTTCTCCCAGAAAAATGAGCTTCGGACGCTCCGCACGATGGATGGCTGCGCCCGCGCGTTTCTCAGCAACCGCTATCGCCGCATTGACAATCTGGATATTGCCAGTGTAACGCTGCCCGTCATTGGGGAGCTGCCGGAGGCACGGTTCGTCAGCACGCAGATCACCGATGATTTCATGTATATCAAGGTGGTCAATCCCCGCTTGCAGGCGGATGTTGTCCCTGGCGATGTGGTACAGGCCGGCGTCATCATCTCCAACAGTGAGACAGGACTGGGCTCCGTTACCATCCAGCCGTTGGTCTATCGCCTGGTGTGCTCCAATGGCATGGTGATCAACGACGCCAAAACCCGCCGCAATCATGTGGGGCGTGCCGCGACCAGCGAAGAGGACTTTTCCATCTATTCCAACGAAACGCGGTTGGCCGATGACCACGCCTTTGTGCTGAAGATCAAGGACACCGTCCGCGCCGCCATCTCTGAGGCAAGGTTTGCCCAGGTAGTGAGCCGGATGCGGGAGAGTACGGAGGCCATGCTGGATACCAAGCAGCTCCCTGCCATTGTCAAGCTGGCTTCTTCCAGCTTCGGTATTACGGAGGACGAGAGCAACGGCGTTCTGGAGCATCTGATCACCGGCGGCGATTTCTCTCTCTACGGGCTCGCCAATGCCGTGACCCGCTTCAGTCAGGATGTTGAGAGCTATGACCGGGCAACGAAGCTGGAGGAGATCGGGTACAGCGTTATGACGATGTCGCCCGCCCTCTTCCGGCAGATGAACCGAACGGAACTGCTGGCCGCCTGAGCGGTCGGAACAATTTTAAGGAGGATATGATTATGTACGAACAGACCAACACCATGATGGAGACCAAGACCTCTTTCCAGATCCCGCAGCTTCTTGACGGAGACAACTTCACCAGTGAAGACCTTGCGGATGATATGGAGGGCCTGCGCCTGAGCTTCACCCGCATCAAGATCCCCGGCGGCGGGCACCTGCAGTTTGAGATCCCGTCCGGAAACCCGGATGTGCCGGACTATGCGCCCTATCTGGAGGGTGTCATTCTCTACAGCCACAACTCCAACGCCTACTGGCCGGAGGGCAGCGAGTACGATGATGACCAGCCGCCCCTGTGCCAGTCCTTCGATGGGAAGGTCGGCTACGGTGAGCCCGGCGGCACCTGCGCGGACTGCGTTCTCAACCAGTTCGGCAGCGATGGAAACAACAAGGGGAAGGCGTGCAAGAACATGAGAATGCTCTATCTGCTGCGCAGCGGTGAGTATATGCCCATTCAGATCGCGCTGCCGCCTACCAGCCTGATGCCCTATACCCGCTTCGTCAATGAAGCGTTCCTTTCCCGCCGCCGCAAGGTTTGTACCGGCGTGGTGCGGATCGGGCTGAAGAAGGCCGTCAGCGGCAGTCACGAATACTGCGTCGCCACCTTTACCAAGATCGCCGATTTCGCCGGGGAAGACCTGGCGCATATCCGCGCTTACGCGGATGGCTTCGTGGCGCAGATCAAGGACATCAACGCGCAGAGAGCGCAGGCGGGCGCCGCAGCCTCCAGCATCATCGGAGACGGCGATGCCTCGCATCTGGAGTTGCCTGACAACGGCGCGCACTTTGCGTTAGGGGCGGTCATTGATGGAGAACGGGAAGAACTTCCCGCCTGATACGATCCCCCGCATTGAGGAAGAAAAACGGGAAACAGGGCCTCCGCCGGAGGCCCCTGTTCCCGTCCCTTTGACCGAAGCGCAGCGCCGCTTTGCCGCTCAGTACCACGCCCTGATCTATGGATTTCTTCTGGAAAAGAAACTGGAGATCCGGGAGTATTACGATATTGCGGCAATCGGCTATCTTCACGCTGTCCAACGCTATTTTACCGAAAAGAGTTTGCACAGATACCGCTTCTCCACGATCGCGTGGCGCTCCATGAACAGCAGCCTGAATACCTTCCAGCGTCAGGAGCAGCGGCGGCAAAGCCATGAGTTTTCCTATCAGGCTGCGCATCCGCCGCCTGACGACGCCTTTGATGCACTTCGGGCAAGATTGCTGCTGCATGATCTGTTTCTCCTCGCGGATGAAGAGCAGGCTCTTTTGATTCGCCACCGTCTGCACGGCTGCAGTCTGGCAGAAACCGCGCGGAGGGAAGGCATGAGCGTCAAGCGGGTGCGACATCGGCTGAAAGCGTTGTACCGCACCTATTTTACGCAGAAAGAAACCAAACAGAAGGAGTTGTGACCCATGAAAAATATCCGTATCGTTCACGGAACCCTGATGTATCCGCTGGAGGTCGGCAGCCGCGCCCTCATCTTTGAAGAGGGGCGGTATCTCCACACCTCTAAGGTAATCGCCATTCATGGCGTGACGCCGCAGCAGATCCGTTTTGAGACGATGCACTCCCATTACTGCCTGCTGGCTCCCTCCTCGCCGGTCGCGGCTGATGTGCCGGTGACGGTTGTGGAGCAGGCGGCGTAACATTTTGGTTGAAAGGCACAGTACCGTTGTGGTGCTGTGCCTTTTCACTTTATCCAAGTGACAGGAGGTCGAAAAATGTATGTGTTAGAGTTTCGGACTGCCAACCAACATCACACTTGGCTGCGCTGTGCGATCTGTGAAACGAAAGCTCCGCTTGAGCGTGTGCGCCGTGGGCAGACGGATATGATGCGCTGGCGTATTCTGCGCCTTCCCGGAACGGTGCAGGCCGCCTGCGCAAAATGGAGAAGCGTACCGCTGATGCGGTACGGCCAAAAATCCGCATAATGATTTGAAAGGAGCGTTTACCCAACATGAAATACTGCAATCCGGACACCTGCTCAGAATGCCTCTATATTGGGGAGGGCGACAGCATCTGCGAGATCTCCCATGAACTGGTGTTGGACAACTGGCAGAGCGTCCCCCATACCATTCCCCAGGAGTGTCCGTTTCGCCGGCAGATTATCCGGCAGCGCCGAAAAGCGGTGCGCAGAAGATGAATGAGCCCGCCAAGCAGCCGTTGGAGCTGCCATCTGCGACCTATGAGCCGCAGTTGTCCGCATCCATTGATCTGGAGCGGTGCCTTTCCAGAGAGGTGCTGCTGCATGTATTTGATCTCAGCGGCACCCATGAGGTGAAAACCTGTTACGGCGATGTCGTAAAAATCGTTAACGCTCTGCGGGACTACGCAAAACTGCTGGAGCTGGTATGCGACGAGTGGGATCTCGGCGGCTTTCACCGGGCAATCTATGAATATCAGGCAGAAAAGCTCCGCCAGATCGCGGACAAGTTTCAATGCGGCATCGGCTATGATTACGATGCTGCCGTGAGGAAGTGTCAAAAGCTGCGGGGGAAAAAGCCTCGCAACGCAGACGTGGGAGAGGAGGCGATGGTCCTTGCTGTCAAGCGCGGTTTTGAGCAGGCGCAGGCAAAAGCCAACAAGCCTTCTTCACCCGGTCAGAATGATGATAAGGAAGTGAACCGATATGAATGATATTTTATCCGGCACCTATAAAGGCAACACCTACCGCATTAAGGTGGAATGCTACCCGAATACCCCGGCGATCAAGGTGCAGCTTCTCCCGGTCAACGCTGGAGAGCGCATCACCATGACGCAGAACCTCGGTCAGCCTCTGCCCCGTTATCAGGCATTTCTCTGTGACGGGATGTTGGAGGTGGACAGCACCGCCTTCATGGACTATATGGAGAAAAATGATCTTGGGTACATCGTGGACTACAAGCGTTACGATGCCGATGTTTTTGCCGGAGTAAACCGCAGGACTGCCGCCGTTTTTCAGTTCCACTCCGCCGTGCTGTGCCGCCTGAACAAAGTCGGCTGCCAGCGTTACGAAGGGGACTATACGCGGCTCAAGCAGAAGCACGCCGAACGCAGAGCCAGACGCATGGCCGGATAACCAGTTTCCGCGCAAGGGGTAATCTGTTCCTCTGCATTGGCGGCTTCAACGCGCTGCACGGGCTGACCGATACCATTCGGGCGCTTGTCGTCCGTGAGGTCGCCGAGGCAATGGACATAGATCAGATGACCAATCCCAATGTGCGGAAGGCCGTCCTCGCCATGCGGAAGGAAGTTCAAAAGATACCAGCATTCGCTATTCAAAGTACGCATGGAACCCCCTGCAAGGGAGTGGACGATTCCCTCCTGAGCCGGGCAGCAACGATGTAAAGGAGAAAGAAATGTTAACAGCACAAGAGAAAGCGCGGATCTTGGCGAAGATCCGAAAAGACAGCTATGGCATTACACTGGAGCAAATGAAGCAGTATTTCATAGAGCACCAGCACGCACGGGAAATAGGCGATAAGAAGATGATGGAAAAGATCGAATACCATCTCACCTACATCAATTTCCACTACGAATGCGGCCTGCTGGCCACCGGGCAGTATGATAAGCTCCCGGAGGTCATCAAAAACTGGTGAGACATCTCGCCACAGAAAGGAACGACACGAATATGGATAACATCATAGGCGGGCGATCTGCGGTAATTCAAGTAACTTTTCTGATGGAAGATCGCGGCTTTTGCAAAGACGTGTTTGCCACAGTTGAAAAACCGACGCGCCACTATAACCGCATTTTTGAAAACTACACCGGCGAAGTCGCCACATGGTATTCCGCTAGCCCCTCGATCTTTGAAAGTGACTGCCGTATCAGCCCGCAAACGATCTTTGAGGTGGTCTATCAAGGGAGGCTTTGTGCAAGAGACGGAAACGGTGACTTTGAGGGAAAGATCCCCTTTGTTCCGTTTTTTGAGTTTGAACGGAGAGAAGCGATCCGCTGCTCTAAAAAGCTGCCAAATCTGAAAGGCTATGAGCAGATGAAAGAAAAACTGTTATCCTTGCCCGGTGGTGAGCAGTATTCCCTCCATGGTGCCTGTCAGGATAACTGGATTTATGCCCTCAACTTCGGCAAAGAGACCGTGCAGGTCATCGACACCAGCGAGTGGATGGGGCAGTCCTATGAACTGATTGCTGTTCTTTATACGCACAAGCCGACCGGATTCCAGTTTACAAATTACTGCATCCGGCCTGCCGGCATCATTTCATCTTCATCGCGCCACGAGCTTCTGCTCTATGACTGGGCGGAACATCAGGCAGGCGCAGATTCTTATTGAGGTGGTCGTCATGTCAAAAATTACGGAAAAGATCGCCAAGCTCCTTGCGTTGGCGGAAAGCCCTTACGAGGAGGAAGCCAAAGCCGCGCTGCTGCAGGCCCGGCGTCTGATGGCGGAGCATAAGCTCATGCCGGAGGATATTGAGCCGCAGGAGAATAAGAAGATGGTTCAGGAATGCGTGGGCGTCACCTGTACGAAGCTCTCTTCGCCGTGGACGGTTTACCTCTCCACGCTCATCGCTGCGCATTACTGCTGCAGGCCCTATCGGAGCCATGCACACGGCAGCAAGGTTTCGGAGATCGGGTTTATCGGCATGGAGGACGATTTCAAGCTCTGCAAGCTGGCGTTTCTCTACGCCTATGATTGCATCGCAAGCCGATGCAGGCAGATCCGTACCCAAAAGGAATATTCCGCAAAGGCTCTTCGGGAGATGTGCAATTCTTATGGCTGGGGCTTCTGCCGCGGCCTGTCTGCCGCTTTCCAAAAGCAGGAGGCCGAACACCAGGAATGGGGATTGGTCATGGTCGTGCCGCAGGCGGTCGAGGACGCCGTTTCCAAAATGAAGCGGAGCAGTTATAAGATCTCGTCCACAAGCAGCATGAACCGCCAATATGCCGCCATGGGCTATGCGGATGGGCAGGAATTTGATATGCGCCGCCGGCTGGAGCCTTCGGCGTAATTCTTTACTCCTGACCGCCAATAAAGGGTTTGCGGATGCGTGATAATTATGGTACAGTAGCTTCGTGAAAGGAGCCGATATCTATGCCACATGTTATCTCGGATCGTGACTTCAGCAAGCTGATAGAAGCCCATGCAGGAAAGCCTACTATGGAGGATGTCTATACAAAGCTTGCAGAAGCGGAAACCGACATTCAAACGGGAATGGTGTCCGATGCCATGGAAGGGCTGCGTATGCTGCGGGATAAATACGGCCTGTGAGGCAGAAAATACCGTATACCTTATATGGCTCTTTCATGGTAGACAGGAACACGAGAAATTGATATAATTAAGCAAATTGTTTCTTGTTTTGGGAGGTTTAGTATGCCATTACAGGGAGACCAGTTGAGCCGCATGACGATTCGCGGCTTCAAATCCATCAAAAACTGTGATATTTCTTTCGGGAAAATCAATGTGCTCATTGGTTCTAACGGAGCGGGAAAGAGCAACTTTATTTCGGCCTTTTCCTTTCTCCAGAGTATTCTGTCTAAAAATCTTCAGGTGTCTGTGGGACAGAGCGGCTTGAGTTCTCTTTTATATAATGGCCGGAAAGTGACCGAGGAGATTGACTTTGAGGTGTTTTTTGGGCAGAACTCTTATGGCTTCGTTCTGGTGCCTACCGATGATAACCGGTTGATCTTTCAAAAGGAATACTTCGGTTATCATGGTGGTTGGGACAATGAAAGCAACATTGGACGCGGGCATAGTGAATCCCAGTGGGAAAACGGCGCCCATAACGGAATTGACGATTACGTTGTCCCAACCCTGCGCAAGCAGAATTGGAGGGTGTATCATTTCCATGACACGGGTAAGGGCGCCAGAGTCAAGCAGGAGCATAACATTTCCAATAATAAAATGCTGCTGTACGATGCGGCAAACCTTGCCGCATTCCTTTACCGGTTAAAAAACTTTTTCAAGCAGAACTACGATGAAATTGTGGAAACGATCCGTCTGGTTGCGCCTTATTTCGATGACTTTGTTTTGGAACCCCAGGAGGGTAATGAAGAGCAGATCGTTCTGCGGTGGTGCCAGACCGGCTGCGAAGATATTTTCAATGCTTCTCAGCTTTCGGATGGTACTCTTCGCTTTATCTGTCTGACAACACTTTTGCTGCAGCCCCATGAGCTGCAGCCGGCCACCATCATCGTTGATGAGCCGGAACTCGGCCTGCATCCCTATGCAATCACGATTTTCTCTGAGCTCGTGCGGCAGCTTTCCAATGAAAAGCAGATCATTATATCCACGCAATCTGTAGAGTTGCTGAACGAGTTCGATGTGGAAGATGTCATTGTCGTTGACCGGAGTGATACCGGTTCTGAGTTCAGACGGTTAGATCCGGAGCAGCTCAAGCTGTGGCTGGATGGTGACTACACGCTGGGTGACCTCTGGAAGAAAAATGTTTTGGGAGGTAGACTCTCAAAATGAAAACAATCTACATTTATTGCGAAGGTCCCACAGAGGAGTCGTTCATCAATGCGGTGCTGTACCCTTATTTTCTCGGCATGGGCATTTATGTCTGCCCCATCGTTTGCGAGACGAGACGGGATGCCAACAGAAAGTATCGCGGCGGTGTAAGCCGTTATGCAAAAGTCAAAAACGAGCTCATGATCCTCTGTAAGAGTCATCCGCATGAGTATGTAACGACCATGTTTGACTATTACGCGATGCCCAGCGACACGCCCGGTATCTCCGATGCCACACCAGACATCTTTGAGAGAATTGGGAAAATTGAATCCATCATCAATGAAGATATCGGTGAGCGCAACTGCAGATTCCATTTCATGCTTCATGAATTTGAAGGCATCCTGTTCTCTGAGCCGAATACGTTCCATTTGATTGCCAATGATGGGATTGTTGGTGAAATTCAGCGGATCCGAAACGATTTTGAGACGCCGGAGCATATCAATAATTCTCCGGAAACTGCCCCTTCGAAGAGATTGGAGGCATTGATTCCCGGCTATGCGAAGGTAAAGAACGGGACACAGCTTTCTGAGGCGATGGGGCTCGGTGCGATCATGGCGCAATGTCCGCACTTCAAAAAGTGGATCGAGGATATGGTAGCATGGTGAAAGAAGAAAATGCGATCCTGCCCGCACAGGAACTACGCTCTCTGCCTCCCGAACTGATCCTTTCCGCCAAGTTGCTGGCGGCTCGGAATGACCGGAAGCGCGGTGTGCAATATCTGACGGCGGAACAGGTTCTAACCAGCATGGATCACGCCATAGCGCGGGGCTCCTTGCCCTGAGAACTCAGCCTCGTTTGGAAGGAAGCCATTCCTTTCAAACATTTGGGTCACCTGACCCGTAAAAAAAAGAATCGCTGCCGCATGGCAGCATACTACGATGGACGTACAGACTTGTAAAAAGTCTGTGCGTCCTTTTTATTTTCAGGAGGATGATATGAAACCCACCTATTCAGACGCCGGGAAACTGGCATGGTATCCGGACATCGCCTGCCCTGTCTGCGGCGGTGATGTCAACTCATGGGATAAGCGATGCAGCCGTGCGCTGGGTTACCGGCAGATCGTATGCGAGGGCTGTATCTCAGAGGAGTATCAGGTCACGGTGGAAAATCTGCGCTATGTGATGGAAAACCACTTTGGACTGGTTCCGTGTCCGGGGATATGAGCATGGAACAGAATCAACTGACCCGGGATCTCTATGCCGCAGGCTACACGCGGGAGGATCACCCCTCCTTCGTGTATTGGAGTGACTGGCAGAATTTCGGCTATCTCTTTGAGGCTCTATTGAAGTTTACATGGGAAACGCCATGCGGCCTTTTGGTTGATGGCAAAAGTGATCTCGGCCGGGGCCTTGCCTGCTGCGATGCTTCTTTTCAAGGTATCGATTACTGCCCGGAAAATGACAACCCACTGCTGCGCTGCCCCTATGAACGCAAGGACTGTCCACACAGCATCAGCGGCTTCCCTGTCCCTCTCTGCCCCTGCCACACCACCGGTAAGCGATATTCCTACGAGCAAAGCGCCGAGAGGGTGGAATCGGAGAGAAGTGAGAGACAGCACCGGCAGTACATGGAGATTACCGGCGGAGCCTATTGCGCCTGCGTGGTTGGCGGTAATGGCTATGATGGCGGCCATGTCGAAGTCCAATACGATGTGGAGCAGTGTATTCGCTGCCGCTGCCAGAATCCTGTCTGCGTCATTCGCAAGCAGAAGCGGGACCTGAGCCGCGCCAATATCTTTTATGATGTACGCCGCACATGGATCACCCGCATTGGCTTTCTGGAGGAAAAGAAAGTACAGGTGACAAAGGGCGAGCGTGTGTTTCATCATCCTGTGGCCCGAACGGACGCGGAGATCTGGCTGGAAATGAAAAAGGCGCACTTCAACCCGCTTTGGAGCAGTTCTGTGATCGACTCCCCGCACCTGACACCAGAGGATCGGCGACAGACATTTTTCAGCAAAATGCACCGCCAGTACGGGGAGTATGATTACTTTGAATTTCACTATGATGTGGAGAATATCCGCATTGCCAAAAGTGAACAGAGAGATCTGCTGCAAGACCTTCGGGATGTGGCGGACGGCTTGGAGGTCGTCCATGCAGTCGATCTCAAAAAGGAGCAGGCCGCCAAAAAGCGGGAGTCCCGGCAGCGGCGCAGGGAGCAGAAGGAGCGGCGACTGAATAAGCGGCGATCTCCGGCTCCACCCAAGGAGGAACAGCTTACACTACTGACAGAGGAGGAACATTTCAGCAATGGCGATCAAACTGGCTGAACAGACGAATGGGCCCCATATTTTCATGCGGCTCCGTCTGGACAGCGGCCGCGTCGAGGAAATCGACGCTTACATCTCAGAGGAAGGCTGGCGCTATGTTACCAGCGCAGACCGCACCCCGGAGGTACGGCTGCGGATCATTGCGGCGTTTCATACGCTGTATTGACCTGCTTTCCATACATTTCAAGGAGAGGATGCCGGTTTTCGGCATCCTCTCCCTACTTGCACATAAGGATGTGATTTGAACATGAAATACGAATATTACCCGAAAAGACGGACGGAGCAGGAGCGCAGAGAGCTGAATGAGCAGATTCTCCGCCTGCTGCAAAGCGAAGCCTGTGAGCAGGCCGGTGTGACCGACGAGGATGTTTTCAATCGCTATACCGGCGATGGCGGCCTGCATGGGCTGCGGCGCAGCGACTATGAAAACTACAACGCATTCAGCGCGGCGAAAAAGGAGCTGGAAAACGGCCAGTTTTTCACACCGCCGCCCCTCTGCGAAATGATCGTTTCGGCCCTGCGCCTCGCCGACACAGATCTGGTAGCGGATCTCACCTGCGGCATGGGAAATTTCTTCAATTTCCTGCCAAATGAACGCAACGCCTACGGCTGTGAGGTCGATCCCAACGCCTGTGCCGTTGCCCGAAAGCTCTACCCGCAGGCACACATCGTACAGGGTGACATTCGAGACTATGAGCCCCAAACGCATTTTGATTTTGTCCTGGGCAATCCGCCCTTTCACCTGCGCTGGATCATGCCGGACGCCACCGTTATGACTTCTCATCAGTATTACTGCCTGAAGGCGGCAAAGCTGCTCAAGCCCCTCGGTATTCTGGCAGTCATTGTGCCGGCGTCCTTTCTTGCTGACAGCTTCTCCGATAAAAGCGCCATCCGCATGATGGAGAGCCGGTTCAGCTTCTTAGGGCAGGTGATGTTGCCGGAGCACGCCTTTTCAGACAGCGGCGTTGACGGCTTTCCGACCAAGCTGCAATTCTGGCAGAAGAAAAGCACTGCGGTGGACTGGACGCCCAAACGATACTCGACGGACTGTGCGGACATCTATATTCCCTCCGGGCATCCGGTCATGGCAGCGAGCGCGCTTTACGAGAAGTTTGTCATGGTCGCAAAGGCGGATCTGGCAGGCAATCGGAACAAAGTCTTTCTGGAACTGGCACAGCTCAAAACCACCAAGAGCACTTTTCTCTATCAGGTGAAGAAGTACCTGTATCAGATCCGAAGCCATCCGGTCACGCGGGAAAAATACGACGCCTGCTTTGCCTACGTTCACCGCTTTTATACCCAGAGGCAGCCGGAAGATATGCCCTATGAGGAGTGGCAGCGCGTGCAGCTCACCGAAGCAAAGGTGCTGGCGTATCTGAAGCAGGCGCTATGCCGCCAAAACGCCAAGCCGGAGCGGGACGAAATTCGTCTGGTCAAGCAGAAATACAGCTTTGTCTACAAGGCATACAGCCGGAAAATGGCAAAGCTCCTGACGGACGAGATGCGTGCGCCGGTGCCGATCTATCAGGCGGTGCTGAACGATGAGCTGGAACGGTTTCCGGGCTATGAGCGGCTGCTGCGCCGGAAACGCCGGGAGTATGACAATCAGGAGCAGCCCTTTTCCGAGATGACCGAAAACGCGCAGCTTGCTGACTGGATCGGCCGCTTTCAATATTGGGACGCCCAGAATCATGCTTACATCCACCTGAATCCGCTCCAGAGCCACGATGTCAACCTGACGCTCCAAAAGCGGTATGCCTTCCTGCAATGGGAACAGGGCAGCGGCAAAACACCCGCCGCCATTTTCACGGGGAAGCACCGCGTGGAAATGGGAGCTGTCCACAGTATATGGGTCATTTCCAGCGCCATCTCCATCCGCAACAACTGGGATGTGATTTTGAAGGGCGCGGGTTTTTCCTATGTGTTTGTGGAGCGTCTGGCTGATCTGCAGCGCATCCGACCGGGCGATTTTGCGATTCTAACGCTGAACAAGGTCAGCCAGTACAAAAAGCAGATCGGGCGCTATATCAAGCAGCTTGGCTATAAGATCCAGTTTATTTTTGATGAGAGTGACAACATCTCCAACCCCAGCTCCAAGCAGACGCTTTCCGTGCTGTCCTGCTTTCGCCGCTGCAAGTATAAGCTCCTGACCACCGGCACCAGCACGCGGAACAACATCTCCGAGTTTGCTCCGCAGCTGGAGCTGCTCTACAACAATTCCATCAACATGATCTCGTGGTGCCGGACGCTTTACAGCTATGATAAACGGTCTGCGGATATGGAGCACAAGGAAAATCCCTATTACGGAATGCCGATCCCCGCTTATAAAAAGGGCTACCGCCTGTTCGCAAACTCCCATCTGCCGGAGAAAATCACCGTCTTTGGCGTGGGACAGCGAAATCAGGACATCTACAACGCCGACGAATTGGATCGACTGTTGGGAAAGACGGTCATCACCCGCACCTTTGAAGAGGTCACGGGAAAGGACATCCGCCGTATCCATCAGATGCCGATTCCGTTTCTCCCGGAGGAGCGGGAGGTCTACAATATCGTGCTGAAGGAGTTTTACCGCATCCAGCGCGAATATTACAATTCGACCGGAAACAGCCGGAAGGACGCGCTGATGCGGCTCATTCAGCAGATCACACTGCTTCTGCGCATCAGCGCCGCCCCGGACTGCATGAAGGAATACGAGGGCGAGACGCCGCTCAAGGAGATGGCTGTTGTGGAAGCCCTTGCCAGATGGCCGGAAGAAGTTGTAGCCATCGGCGTGCGGCATACAACGGTGTTGGACCGTTACGCCGCCGCCATCCGTGAATACCTTCCGGACCGGCCCCTCTTTGTGGTGACAGGCTCCACCGTCACCTTTGCCAAGCGGCGCGCTCTGCGGGAGGTATTGCGGGACAGTCAGAACGGCATCCTGCTCTGCACGCAGCAGAGCCTTCCCTCCAGCGTCAACTTCGAGTTTGTCAATAAGATCATCATTCCGGAGATGCACTACAACAATGCCGGCATGAGCCAGTTTTATATGCGGTTTGTCCGCTACACCTCCACGGAGAAAAAGGATCTGTATTTCCCAATCTACATTGGAAGTCTGGAATCCAACCTCATGCAGATGGTGCTGGCAAAGGAAAAGCTCACCATGTTTATGAAGGGGCAGGACGCGGATATGGATGAGATCTATGCCAAATTCGGCGTGGATTATGACCTGCTCTCCACGTTGATGACCCGCGAGACAGATGACGAGGGACACCTGCGTATCCACTGGGGCGAACAGAAGATCGCCTGATTTCAGGAAAGGAACAAGAAATGGACAAATTCTATATTGAACTTTATCCAAAGGCTGATTTGGAAAACGAATGGACAAAGAACAAGCGTACGCCCGGTGCCATGCCCTGTATGCGCTGCGGTGGCCCTATGCGGGAATCTCTTGCCGAGAACGCTTTGAGCCGTGCGCTGAATGTCTATGTCTGTCCTGCGTGCGGCATGGACGAAGCCCTGCAGGATGCCGCGAGGAAGGTACTCCCCATAAGCGAATGGTACGCCGTGAAGCAGCACCGTCTTGCGGAGCATAAGAACCCGCAGGCAATCAAGCTGACGCCGGCCTGTGCGTTCACGGAGATCTTCTCCGGAGCGCGGAAGACGCTGCCGTTGAGCAGCGCCCGGTATCCTATTTCGCTGGTTGCCTATTCCCGCTCTGACTATGACGGGTGGCGATGGTGGACAACATGGTTCCCGGATGAAGAAATGCGCCCTGCTCCGGAGCTTGGTCTGGAAATCGACGCCTTTCAGTCACAGCTTCTCGCCCTGCCGGAATTCAAAGCCCTGCGGGCGATGGAGCGGATGTGCCGGCTGTATGCCCAGCCAACGAGCGTGTGCACGGAATTCAATCTGTACGCGGAAACGGCACATTTTCAAATCTGGCTCCGGTTGATTACCCGGGAGCGGGACTATAACCTCTACACATATTTCTTTGCAAAATAACCCAGTTGTTCAGACGCAGAAAGCCGGGAGCCGCATCGCGGCCTCCGGCTTTTTCTTTGTGTACAGGCATATTTTTTCCGGAACGATCCGATTTTTGTTGCTCTTATGCGTATTACATCCGTATAAGAGAAGTATAGGAGGTACATAGCCATGTTAATTGCTGTCGATCACGGGAACAAACAAATCAAAACCGTCCATACGCCGCCGTTTACCTCCGGGCTTATCCAGAGCGACACGCCCGGCTTTGGAACGGACGCATTGGCCTATCGGGGGAAGTATTACACATTGACCGATCAGCGGATCCCTTACCGCAGAGATAAGACAGAGGATGAACGCTTCTTCATTCTGACGCTTTTTGCCATCGCGCATGAGATCGAAGCGATGGGACAGTACAGCGGCAGCCTCATGCGCGTGCAACTGGCGGTCGGCCTTCCTCCCGCGCATTTTGGCGTGCAGGCAAAGCGGTTTATCAACTATTTCAACGGGCGGGGTGCGGTTGCTTTTCAGTTTAAGGGAAAGCCCTATGCCATTTTCATTGAAAACACAGCCTGTTTCCCGCAGTCCTTTTCTGCCGCTGCTGCCACGGTAAAAAACCTCGCCTCATTCCCCAGAACGCTGGTGGTCGATATCGGCGGCTTTACGGCGGATTATGTGCGTTTGCGGAACGGCGTGCCGGACATGGCAGCCTGTGATTCTCTGGAAAACGGTGTGATCCTGCTCTATAACCGCATCTGCGCAAAAGCAAATGCCGAGTTGGACATTCTGCTGGAGGAAAGCGAGATCGACCGGATTCTGCGCGGCGAGGATCAGGACGCGGCGCCGGAGGTCATCGCTCTGGCAGAACGGGAAGCACAGGAATTTATCAACGACCTGCTCAGCGGCCTGCGGGAGCGGATGCTGGAACTCAAGTCCGGCAAAGTGATCTTCCTGGGCGGGGGCGCTACTCTGCTGCGCCGGCAGATCGAAGCGTCCGGAAAAATCGGGCAGGCGATTTTTGTGGAAGACATCAATGCCAATGCCAAGGGGTATGAGTATCTTTACCGACTTCAGCACAGCGGGCGGTGAGTGCTATGACCGACAAGAAGGACCCCGGGAAATTCACGATTCGCTTCAACATCTGTGACCCACAGCATAAAGCGGTGATCGACCTGCTCAACCGGCAAGGCCGCAGCAAAGCGCAGTTTCTTGTCAGCGCTGTCCTGCACTATATCAACTGCAAGGAGACGCCGGAGGTGTCTGTTCCGGTTCCGGATCAGGCAGCGCTGGAGGAGATGATCCTTGCCATCCTGGCAAAGAACCAGAGCCATTTGAAAAAGCAGCCCGAGCCGAAGCCTTCCACCGCACAGCAGGATGCGGCTATCTCCGCTGCGTCTAAACCTATGCCGCCCGCAGACGGAGCAGAATTGGAACAATGGTTTGGCGGGCAGGATGGTGTGGCATCGATCCTGAACTCTCTGAAAATGTTCGAGCAGGATTAAAAGCAAAGGACAGGGACGAAGCCGCCCCCGTCAGGCTCAACGCTTGTGATATGAGATTCCGGTGTTCCACAAGGCGTTGTCCGAGTGCGGTTCGTTGGAAGTGCGCCCGGTGGCGATCTGTATGCCGCAGGAAATTCAGGAATACTGTATGGAACTCTTTGGGGAAGATGTGCAGATTGCGGCTGCATCCCACGACCTGTTTGCGAAACGGGCCAACGGACAGATTTACCGGCCGCCGGTGGAGAAGTATATTGCAGGAGAAAAGCGCCTGTAACAGTAAGACATGATTGGGAGGATTGGAATATGGCAAAGTTTGAGTATATGCAGCGGGCATTTTCTTCTGAACTGAAGCCCAGAGCGCGGCTTGTGCTGCAAGTCCTGGTTCTGCATTGCAACAAAGAGGGCGAGTGCTTCCCCTCTATCAAGGCCATAGCCGCCAAGTGCGGCTATGGGGTGTCCACCGTAAAGCGGGCGCTGGATGAATTGGTGAAGGCGGGATATATCGTTAAGCAGGGCCGATTTGACGAGCGTAAGAACGGCGGACAGACCAGCAATCTCTATACCTTATGCTCTGACTTACCCTGCACTGACGAGCCGGAAAACGCCCCTGTGCCGGAAGATGATTCGTCTGATGAATCCCCGGCAGTGCAGCCGGAAAGCGCCCCTGCGGATGCCTGTAACGCCCCTGATCCCACACCTGGGGAGCAGTCTGTCACTTTGCCAACAGCGGATTCCTACTCCTTTGCAGATGGCTTTGAAACAAAAACCGGGCGGCAAAATTGCCGCCCGGTTCGTATGTTGCCTGGGGGGGCAGTCCATTTTTGTACCCCCTTGAACCGTACAGGTGAACAGATACTTACGGATGAAAAAAGTGGTGTAGAGATCGAAAAAACGCAGGTTTTATGACTTAATTCTTAAGATTATGGTCGAGACACTCGGAAGAAATGTGTTCTTTCTCGGTTAAGACGCCATGATCCATTTCATGAACTGTATCGCAAAGGGTGTTGATGTCTTCTATGCTATGAGAAATCAGCAAAATAGTCTTTCCTTTTTCCCGGAGCTGTAATAGATAGTTTCGCATTTCTGAGACGCCACTATTATCCAAACCGTTCATTGGTTCATCCAAAAGCAAAATATCTGGATCTTCCATAATAGCCTGAGCCAACCCTAAGCGTTGTTTCATACCAAGGGAGTACTTCCCCACCGCTTTCTTATCATCCGGGTCGAGACCAACAAAGGATATGGCAGCACGAATCTCGTCTCTCCCAATGCGCCCCCGCAGTGATGCCAGATAAGACAGGTTTCGGAAGGCGCTGACCGATGGCAGAAATCCAGGAGCTTCGATGATGGCACCAATGCTTTCTGGAAAATCCACATCTTTCCCAATAACTTTTCCACCTACAATCACCTTTCCTTGATCTGGGTGGATCAGGCCGCAGATAGTTTTAATCAGCACTGTTTTTCCGGAGCCATTTCGCCCAATGATTCCATGAATTTTCCCCTTCTCAAAAGAGATATTGATTTGCTGGAGTACGGTGGCTCCTTTAAAGGACTTTGTAACATCCTGTACTTCAATAATAGATTCCATAAAATCCCTCCTATTACTTGCTTTGTGGATTTGCTGCCGGGTTATGCCGACTCAGCCAGTATATAATGCCAAGGTTCAGCACGATCAACAGAAACACACTGACCGCCACCGCAGAACTGAAGCGGTCGCCCATTGCCTGCGCCATGCCCCAGTAGGGTGGAAGAAATAAGCTGACTGGTGGGTAAGCCATTCCGACTGCTAACAGACCACACTCGACCAAAAGATAAAAGATGATGGTTGCTCGGCTGGTAAACAGGATCATACCGCCAGCACAGAGGGATGAGAGAAGTGTGGTGTGCAGTGGAAACAGAACCGCAGCTGTGGACCATTCTGCCAACAACAGCTCTGCGCCAGAAATGAGGGACAGTAGGACCAGTGCAAAAAGAAAAAATACATAGTTGATCACAACTACTGCAGCCAGACGCATCAGCCACCAACGGCGGATGTTTTTGGAACGCACGATAGTATAGGTGCTTAGTGCTCCCAGTTCAGGCATCAGAAAAAGAATGCTTGCAGAGACGGGCGGAAGAACACAAAGATTCCATTCCATCGTTCTCATAATATCCAGCCCACCAGCGCCATCTTGGGCAGAAAACCCCATGAAGAACAACAGCGGAGAGCGATGACCACCGACAAGGAACAGCATGAGGGCTATTGCAGCAAAATAGCAGGCAAATGTATGATGGTCAAAAACCCGTGTAAATAGGCGTCCTTTCATTGCTTTGTCCCCACTGTAATACGGAAATCGTAACTGTGGATCGCATGTAGAATCAAAAGAAACAGCATCACAGCAACAGCGGCATAGACCAGGAACGATTGTGGCAGTGCCAGGTATGCAGTTTCCACTTCCGAACCGTTGATATTGTGGTACATGAGCAGGCTGTTCGCTAGAAGAGAAAACTTTCGGTAAGAATCAGTCAAAAAACCAATGGTCAGAATGTATCCTGCCACATGAACCAGTACAGCAGCCAGGTAACTGAGTACCTTAGAGATGCGCAGATTAAGCCAGAAAATGATGAGACTCATTACAAAAACATAGCACACACTAAGCAGGTAACTTAATACGCAGGCTATGGCTGGTGTCAGTGTCAGCAAATGCCCGTATGGGAAGGAAACCTGGTATTCCCAAGCCAGTTCAGGCGCCTGATTCTGTACAAGAACAGTAAGAGGCAGACTCCATATATTAGCAACAAAGGCATTTTCTGAAATAAACAATGCGCCAGCAATAAATAGCACAAGATAATACACTGCGCTAATACCAAGCAAGTAAAGAACTTTTCCGGCGACCCAGGTCTTGCGGGATACTCGCAGGAGGGTGTATGTTTCGTTCTGGCTGGAAAATGGTATATCGGACACCATTAAAACAGCACCCAGAAAAGCGCAGGTCGCTGTATAGGTATCAGTATTGAAATAAATGAATGCCTCAAAAATTCCAAGGGGTTCACCCATGGCTTTTGAAAAATCCAACAGAGGAAACACGCTGATGATTTGAATAGTACAGCCCAAAATCAACGCCAGGTATAGCCGCGGCGAGAAAAAGGCCTGTCGGAATTGATGTGCACAGATCTTAAACATCCCGCAGCCTCCTTTCGAGCAGTTTCCAGCATAAAGCTGAAGCCAGTGCCAGCATCCCCAGCTGGTACAACAGCGGGAAAGCTGGGAATGGAATGAAGTCTGTAGCCGGCATCAGAACATTGGCGGGGCTGAACAGCAGTGGTTTATCCAATCGGTAGAGAATCAGGTGTGCACCGAAGAACAGTGCAAAGGGAGCGGCCAGAGTAATGTAGCGATTCGGAATAAGTGCAGAGACGCATAACCCAATCACGGACCAGGATGCGCCGAACAGAAAGGCCAGCAAAAGTAGGAACAGCACCAGAAAAAAGCCGTTCCAGACAAACTGTAATTCCCCATATACAGTTCCATCAAAGACTGTAAAATAGTTGATTCCCATCTGCTCCCCGGTGTTCGGCTCACCATTTATGATCCAAACTATATCGCTGAGCAGAACGGGTAGAAAAACAGCCAACCCGCCGGAAATGCCGGAACAGAGCAAGGTTTCCCGAAGATAGCGTTTTCGTTCCACCCGACACAAAATCGCCTTACAGTAGCCACTGTTGTAATCTTCACAGAATAGAGTGGACGCAGGCAGGACAGCCAGAATCGCAGCAAATATGCCAAAACCGCCCAGGTCATTTGCCCGGAAAATGGAATCAAGAAAAGTCGTGCACATGGCGCTCAGGGGAATCGGTTCATACGAGATACAGTATAGAATCCAGTAGTAAATCTGATTCCATAGAAGCAGAAATACTCCTACAATGATGCTGGCCAGCATCGGCCAGGAAAAGATGGCGGCTCGAAGCCGAAATCGCAAAGATTTACTCAAAAGGACCTCCCTCGCTCTCCTTGTATCAGTTCCCCGGTAACAGCATTTACTGCCAGAACTCGCCTGCGGTTGATCATCAAGGAGTTATCATTCGTTCCGATTTGAAAACGCCAGGCAGGAATGGCAACCGCCTCCTGTGTTTCTGTCAGCGTTACAATATATTCTAAAGAAATGGCGCCGACAGAAAGGGTATCTTCACCATAGAAATCAATAAGACTGGTGTTTTCCCGCAGAGATGCGACCGCATCCTCAAGGGAGAGAAGCTCAGAGGAAAGCGGCTGTGCCGTCAGCCCGTAAAGGGCACCGCTGATTGTTTGGATACCATTACTATCCACCAAAAAATAAAGGTCATTGTAACCTATGATGGGCATTCCGCCTGCGGTGCGTCGGAAGAAAATCGTATAATAAGGCCGCCGCCCTTGGTTGCCGTAAGGCAGCACGGTGTCTGCGGTATAGCTGTTTTGGGGAGCAATGGCGTCTGTAATGGTACCGCACAAAGAAATTACATCCTCCAGAGGGATAGATACACCGCATTCCGCAGAGGAGGACAACAGGTTATCTTCAAAGGGATATAGGTTTACATCCCGGTATCCCAATGTAAAGATTTCTTCTCCAGGTACGCTCTCCCCAGCCATAGCAATGGTGTGCTCATAGAGATAATAGTCACCGATTGCTTCAGAGTTGTGAAGTTCCCAGACATCGTTGCGCTGGTCATAAATGGCCTCAGAAGCGCGCGCACCGAAAAATGTAGTGAATAGTGTTTCACGCAGTTCGTCCGTAACAGGAAGCACCTCATATTGATACTGCTGAATAGTTTCGACACTTTCGGTATTTACCTGAGCATTGAGAAGAATCTGCTTTCCATCAGCCGTAGTTATGGTTTCTTCTATCGCAGTTCCATTCACGCTGCGCACCAGCTCCATATTTGCATCTGAAATGGAGGCTATATCGTTTCCTACATTTGTGCCATCCTCAACTGGATTGCCGGACTGTGAGACAGAGGTGTCCGCAGTGCTGTCGGTATCAGAGTTTGCAGGTTCGCCTGGGGCTGGCTGGCAGGCTGTGAGTAATAGACAAAGGAGTGTGCCGATCCAGATCATTCTTGTTTTTTTCATATATACCACCATAAAGCAACAAGGAGTGATGGGAATTGCCGTGCACCTCCCATCACTCCTTGCATTGTTGGAAATTACCTAGCCGCATCCGTACTCCATTGTCCACTTGTCTTGACGCCACGGTTGACATCGTTGAAATTGATGAGGGCACCGAGGTAAAGGCGAGAACCGATGGACGAAGAACTAGGATAGGTGGAACCGAAGTTCCCGGTCCCGGACCGCGAGGTCGTGTTGCTCACGAGCGCATTGTCCCACTCGGTCGCGTTGTTGTCGAGCATTCCATAGGTGATGGTGTAACGGTTATTGGAGCGGCTACTCACCGTTACGACCCATTCGCGGTTGTAGAGACGCTTCATGCTGGACGAGGAGCAGCCGACCAGTTCACCGGTACCAATGTTGAAGTTATAGTACAGAACTTCGCGGTCGCCGTCGCTATACGCAAAAGCCGGAACGCACAGCGAAGAAATAATGGAAATGGCGCAGATCATGGAGAACAAAATCTTCAGCTTTTTCATACTTTAATTCCTCCCTTTTGTTAGAAAATTGGGGACGTCAATTCGCTTTAAAGCAAAATCTTAAACCATTGGACTCACCTCTTTATAAGTTCAAGTTTTACTAAAAATCAATCTTTCATTTTGTTTTAAGATCTTTTACCTCTATAAACGAATATGAAGGTTTATTTTGGACAGTGCTCATAAAGGAATTTTTTGTCGCACCTAATGATCACCAAGGATCTGCCGAACTTCCGGAAATCGAATTAAAAAAACAGTAACCATAGGATGGTAGATAATTGCTTATATAATCTTCATAGGTCAAATCGAGAGGAACTCCGTATACGACAGCGCTATCAATTACATCCTGATAGCTTTTGTGCATGTTGTCCTCGGAGAAACTGGTGCTCGCAAATGAGGCAGGACTCATCAAAATCATTAAACCAAGTGATAGAAGGATAGAGATAATTATAATTTATTTGCAAGTACCTTCGATTGAAACTTGTGGCTTTGAGACACCATTTATTTTCACATCAACGGTTAACTCATAGGTTTTGCCTTTTGAAACAGTAGCTGAATTAGAGAAAAGAAGGTATCCAGTCCCGGAGTCAGTCCAACGCGCAATACGTGTGGAGCCATTCCAAAGTTGGATAACGGCACTTATCTGATCAGTTGATCTATCAGCAGAAACAGAAACACGACAATTGGCGGTTGTGCCATCAAAAGAGATTGCAGGTAGAATTGTCATCACACGGGGAGATGCCGCATATGCTGGAAGTGACAGTAGCATGGCGAGCAATAGTACAAGCGGAATAATTCGTTTTTTCAAAGAAATGACCCCTTTCATTCGTTTTACTTCTTAAACGAATGAAAGGGGTCATTTTGGACAGCTGTTAACAAATTTATTTTTTTGCTTGTACGCTTTCCGCCAATCGAAGCATAACCTCTTGGGGTAAAGTGGATGTAATACAAAAAAACGTATTCCTATCTTCTGATTGCCAAACCAAGCCATTTGATATATCAGGATCACTTGAAAGGTAAAACTCCGCGTCAATATTCCCGATGCGAACAATTTGAACATCAGAAGTGTTACTTTCGAGAAATAGACTTATGGAATCATCACCTTGCGAATAGGTAAATTGAATGGTTTTTCCGGACCCGTTTTGATATATGACTACTGCGTTTCCTTTCGACTCCATTCTGTTGGTCTCGAAAAATCCGTCCGGTAACTGCGTTAATTCATATTGCTTTGACTTATCATTCTGTGTGGTATCTCCAACAAAGCGATATTCAATGAATGTTTCATATTGTTCACGCACCCACGCAAAAAAGGCGGCTCGCGCTTCTGCGTCAACAGTCAGCCAAGTGCTACTGGCGAGAACAACCACAAGAACAAAGCAAGCTGCATATTTGGGCAGTTTGTAGATCACAGGATATTTTGCTTTGCGAAAGGTGCGGCGCATTTTTCGTTGAAACGATGGCGAAAACTCATGTTCACATTCTGCTGGAGCGGGGAGCGAATCCCTGATTGCCTGATCCGCTTCAGCCGTCGCTTTTTTCAGCATTTCATCGCTTATCACAGGATTCCCGCCTCCTCACATAGTTTTTTCAATTTGGTTTTAGCCCGTTGGTCCAGTTTAATTGTGGCCGGCAACGACAGTTCCAACATCTTTGCAATTTCCCTGACAGTGTACCCATAATGATAGCGTAGCAAAATCATTTCACGATACCTGGCAGGCAGTTGCAAAATACATTTTGTCAAATCGTTGTCCCCTTCATAATGAGCATTTGTGCCTTGAATTTCTTCGATCAGTTCGACAGTTTGGTATTTTTGCCGCTTTCTGTACTGATCTATCGCTTGGTGTTCAACTATTGTAACGACATAGCCATGCGTTTTGGGACACACCGGATCATCAATTTTTTTAATATTTTCTACTATTTTTACGAAAGCCTGATGCACAGCGTCCTCGGCATCCTGATCGTTATGTAAAATTTCGTAGGCCACATGATACATGAGGCCACGGTACTCCAGATAAATCTGTTCAAACAGCGACTTCTCCTCTGGAGTTTCAAGCATCTGTAAATAAAGCAACATAATGCGAACTCCCAGTCATTATTTATGCTATTGTATCATGTAGTCTGACCTTCCTACAAGTTGAAAGATTCGATTTACATAATATTTTCTGCGGAAACAAGATAAAGAGTGCTATATGCTGGGGAAATGCTGGACAGGGGCATATTGCCGCTATTTCCGTTCGGCGGTGCTGCCCCTTGATCCCGTGCTGGAAAGGTCGCTGACCGTGGAGCATATCACGGAAACCCGTCCTTGCCCGGTGTGCGGCAGGGCCTTTCTCCCGGACGGGCGGCAGCGGTACTGCTCCCCGACCTGCGCCCGTGCTGCAAGGCGGCAGAAGCAGCGCGGCTATATGTGGAAACACCGGGGTAGACCGTGAGCATTTGACCCCGGAAAACACTCTTGATTGCAGGGTTTTCTGGGGCCGCTTCATGGGCGGGGCGTATGATTTCATAGCCCCGCCCGGTTTTGCAGAAATATTGCTAACATTTTGGAATCTTCATGAAATAGTTATTGTTTGTGGCATTGGAATTAGTAACGCTTGCTTTCTTTGCATCTGTGAGATTAACCGCAGATACTTCAGAGAACTTTTTAATAACATTAGATGAAATTGCAGCATTGATAGGTGCAATAATTGCCGTCTTCACCACTCCCATAGCAAAGTTCTTCGAGATAACACGCTGTGTTGGCTGGGTAATAAACGATTTTACAGTACCCATACCAAATTGTTGGTTAACCATTTTGATTCCCGTTCTTGTTATAGGGGCTTTTGCTCCCGGTCCCCCAATTAAACCTGCAGTCACCCCGCTTACAACTCCCGAAACAATTGCATTCGTTGCCATCTGCCATTTAGAAATTTTCCCGCCATTCGAGTTATCAATTTTGTCTCTTGCGCCCGAAGCAGCAGCGGCAGTCACACCGCTAATTACGCCAACGGCAACTGCCCCAAGATTACTTCCCAATGTTGCACCAGTAATTGCCCCTTCCACAAAACTAACCACAGTTTTTGAGATACTGATATGTCCAGTTTCTTTCTTCGATTGATATGCAGTTACCGCCGCGTTAATGATGCCTCCAGCAAGTGCGCCGACTGCCATAAGCGGAATACGCCCTGTTGGATCAACCTGATTTACCGCGTTATCCTCGACATACAAGTACTGCACTAACGTCGTTGGATCAGCGATGAAGCCCTTCACCGGGTCAACCGCATCAAACCGCTTGTTCTCCGCATCGTACATTCTCGCCTTTGCGTAGAACTGGTTCAGCACATCGTCATACTCGTGGGTGGCGTAGGTGATCTCCGGCAGCAGTCTGCGGAAGCCGCCGTCCACGGTGATGTCCGTGTACTTGCGGACCTCGCCCCAATCGGTGTAGTCTGCCCGTGCGGTCACACGGCCATACTGGTCGGAGAGATTCACCACGCTGCCAAGGCGGTCGGTGTGGACGTAGGCCATATTGACGCATTTCTTGATGCTCTGACCCCACCAGTTGCTGCCTTCGCCAATCGTCATGACCTGCAGCTTGTCCAGACCGTAGGTGTAGAAGAAGTCATAGCCGTCCTGCTCGGACTTCATCAGCACCCGCTGGTCGATGTCCAGTCTGGTATAGTCAATGACATAATCCGTCTTGACCACTTCCGGCTTTTCAATGCCCGTCTCCACGCTGGGCGTCTGGCAGTGGAAGTCCGTGTAGCCGTGGGTATTGTCCTTCAGGATCAGCTCCGTGCCGACGCGGACGCCGAGGCCGTTGAAGGTATACGCGCTGACCTCGCCGGCCTTGTTGGTGCCCTGCACCATGCGGTTCGTCTCGTCATAGAGATAGGTCGCGATGGTGATGTTCTTGGGATAAGGTAAAATAACTTGCGCAAATTGAAAATCGCATAAAAGGAGACATAGCTT
>OWKP01000424.1_pt1 | contig 33271 bp, 28 predicted proteins | sample 1732991 | NCBI WGS metagenome assembly OWKP01 (sample SAMN05065777, study PRJEB22554) | human gut metagenome | biome: ENVO:2100002; feature: ENVO:00000062; material: ENVO:00002003 | host: Homo sapiens | place: USA
ACCCTAGAGTTCGTCGGCAGCGTCAGATGTGTATAAGAGACAGTTTCAGTTTAATATCGCCGCAAATTACGTCGCTGTAAGAACATGAAAGAGAATTTATCGTCTTATCGCCCGTAATCTTAAGTATGAAAACGCTGGGATATACGCCCGACAATTCGCCGTCATACTTAACTACTTTTTTGCGGCCCTTGTTTACGCTTATCTTCAGCTTCTGTCCCTCAAGCGACAAAACTTCGCTTTTTATTTCCTCAATACTTACGGCTCTTTTTCTCATGCGGTAAGTATTGCCTTTCAATAAGCTTTTTATTCCTTAAAGTGTTCTTCACCGGCCAACATTTCTCTGTAACCTTCTCCGTGCTTTACGCATTTGGACACGCGCGACAAAGTAGCCGACGAAATATCGGTTGCGGCAATAACCTGTTCGTATGTCAAGCCGTTCAAGAGAAGTTTTGCCGCCGTAAGTCTTTGGGACATTGCGGTTATTTCCCCGGGCGTACATAAGTCCGCAAAAAACTTTGCAGCTTCATCCTTGGTCTTTATTTTGGCGATAACTTCAAAAAGTTCGTCGTCTTTGGTCTTGTGTTTATTATTCATTATTATGCCCCTGTACTTTGACTCTGATTTTTCGCTTATCAACCGTTTCATTATACTTTATTATCTTAAAGCATGTAAAGCGTTTTGTCGGTAAATTTAAAAAAACCTTTACTTTATAATATAATTCTCTTCCCTTTCTTGAGTTGAAATTTTTATCAAAGTCTTACGCGCAAAAAAATCAAAGCACGCGCGTCAGACAAAAAAACCGCAAGCGTCAACTGCGCCTGCGGGATTAATGTTTTTTACAAATCCTCTTCGTCTTCCTCGTCCTCTTCGTCCTCGTCTTCGTCTTCCTCGTCGTCAAAGTCGTCGGATCCGATATCGAAGTCAAAGTCGTCGGTTTCGTTTTCTTCTCCGTCCTCGTCTTCCTCTTCTTCCTCTTCTTCTGCAAGTTCCGAAAGCGAAATTTCAGACAAGTCCTCGTTTTCTTCGGGCACTTCCTCGTCAACGAAATTCATCCAGGCGTCCTCGCTTTCCTCAGCGGCTTCCTTGGCTTCTCTTTCGCGCTTGCAAAGGAAACAAATATCCTCGTCTTCGCCTATATAATTGACTTTGCATACGGGACAAAGTTTTTCACCCGTCAATTCCTCTTCTTCGGGAATAAGAATACTTGGGTCAAGCAAGCCCATCGCGGCCTTGCAGACTTTGCAATATCCTTCGCTTTCTTCAATATAATTCAGCTCGCAGCGGGGACAAAGTATATATTTAGGCTTGTTGTCGCTCATAAAAAATTTTTCTCCGTTCGGCGCCGAAAACCCTTAATTTTTTCTTCGGCTTTTCTTTACTGCAATATTATATGCAAAAGAGTAACGTTTGTAAACTGTTTTACGGTGCGTTTTTAAATTATTTATGCCTTAACGGAATTATCCTCAGGCCTCTTTTTTCGGCATACGCTTTGGTGGCCGCAGTCCCTCCGCTTTCGCCGTAATCCAAAGCAATAACAACCGACGACTTGTCAACCATATACCTGTTTCTTTTCATCATGCAGCCACGAGTGTAAAAAGGCGAAAGCACTGTTACAAAATCGCTTTCCCTGATAATCCTTTCGTATCTTTTCCTTTCCTCTTCGGACCAATTATCCGCTTGGCCGCGAAAAGGCACGGCACACTCGAGAAAAATTCTTCTCGTCTTTTTGGTTTCAAGCACCGCTTCGGCAAAATACATATCGCCGCCCAAAGCCGCGCCGCAAACAAAAAGCAAATATCCCTCGTCCGCCAGCCCGTTAATCTCGGAAATCAGTCGGGATTTTACGGCTCTGAACTCAAAACTGTCCTCGTTTCTTCCCCACGGAAGTTTGTGCGGACGGTTGCCGGTAAAACAACATACCGCTTTGCTTTCAAACTGCGGTACTATTTTTAATTCCTGTAATTCCATAAATTATTTTCTCTATCCGATATTTTGTCTGTCATGAAAATGGACAAGCGTGGCAAATGATGTAAAAATAAATACTCTGTCACGTGTTTATCGAAAGCCCCATATCAGAGCGAATATACTCTTATGCAAAAATGAAATTGCGATTTTTCCGTTTTTTAAAAGCTTTTCTGTTAATTCCGCCTAAACAGAATTTTTCAGTCGTCAACACGTTTTTATAAAACATTTAATTTTTTTCCGGGCTTTTTTCCCTTACGCGGGAAGCGTTTTTCTTTACGTTTGTCTTTACTGTAACGTCCGCAGATTTTCCCGTTTTTTCAGCTATCGATTTCGTTCCGCCGTTTGATTTTCCGTCGTCTTTTAAAGCGCCGCTTGTTTTACCGACGGCGGATTTGTTTATACTTGCCGCCTTGCCTTCTTTGTTGCCCCTTTTCGCGTTGTTTTGCGCCTTTCCCTTATCCTGAACATGGTTTTTGACGGCGTGGGTCACAGCATCTTTTTCGCCGGACGTTTCAACAGCATTTTCGGCAAACGTATTAACGTTGTTGTTTTTGACAATCGAATCAGAATTATCCGGCGGAAAAACAAGAGAAGATTGCGCATAAACGGAGGTTAAATCAAGGTCGCTTTGTTCAACGGCATCGGCTTTTTTACCGTAAATCAATTCGCCGTGATATTTTTCTTTCGCAACAACCGCAGTTTTGGCTGTTGCGCCTTTATTCAGCGCTTTCTTCTTTTCGGCAACAGACTTTACGTAAGACTCGGCGTTCATGCTTATCACTATCAACGCTATTTCAATAAGAGGCAGACAAATAAACAACAAAACGGGACCTTTTATTATTGCGCCCGCCACGAAACAAAAAAGCAGCGACACGCCGAGTATGATTAAATCGGATAAAAAAAGTCTTGCAATGTTAAAAATATTTATTATTTCCCCGGGCTTAATCTGTTTGTTTCCGTGTACGACATACGCCTCGAAAAGCGACACGAATCCCGCAAGCATAAACGTAAGCATAAACGACCAAAGTCCGCCGAGTTTAAGGTTTGAAATCATTACCAGACACGTTGCGACAAGCGTTGCCGATAACAATGCCCCTAAAAACGCAACGAGAAGAAATTTCCAAAGCGCCCTTTTTGCAACGTTGCGTCTTACCAGATATTTGGTTAAAAAATAACCTCCGATGAATCCGGCCGCAGTCCAAACCAAAAAAGCAACCGTACCCGATTTTACGATATTTACGGCATTATGAATTATATCGGTGATAGCCTCCCTGTAAGATTCGACGTCGCCTACAAGAGCGTTTATGCACGAAAAAAAAGTCGTCCTAAGCCATTCGGTATTAAGAACAGCCTGTATTGCGGAAAAAGGCTCCGACCAGTTAAGCTTGCCGACTTCCGTCAAAAAGCAGTTCCACATTGCATATAAATCCAAGGACGTGCTTTCGGCAAGAGCGCTTACCTCTTTTACAACGTATTCGACTGAAGAAATAAGACTGGGAATAAGTACGGAAAGACCTATCACCACCCCCAGAAACAAAGTTCCGAGTGGCGTGAAAACATACTTGAGGTTTACAATATAATTCTTTATTCCTTTTAATAACATTTTTCTCCGCGGCTTTTATGTTTTTTATAAATTATATATTTCATATACAGTATTTGTCAACGAAACCGACGCCATAATGACGCCGTCCTGAAGGCAGAACTCAAAGATTGCAAACGCTTAATATCTTACGTCACTACATTAATCTTTAAAATACAATTTTCATAAAGCATTCAGTTGCCCGTTAAAACAGTACTTCTGCTTTATTATCCATAAAACCCGATGTTTTTATTAAAAATTTCTGCACTCTTTTACGTTCGGCTGTAAAAAGTCATAACCGACCGTAAAACTCTGAAACAAAATTAATCCGATGTTTTTTATTCGTCGCTACGCGCTAAAAAACAAATTAAAACGCAATAATCTGAAAGTACGGTAATAAATCCAGCAAAAAACCGCCGTCCGCAATAAACGGGCGACGGTCTTTTAATCGTTAAAATTCTTATTTCCTTAAATCGGTATCCGCTACCCGTAAAAGGATTACGCCTTGGGGCCTGCGTTGACGATTTCGGCGGGCATATGGTCGTATTTCTTGAAGTTTTCCACAAACTTCTTGGCAAGGTCTTTCGCCTTTTTGTCGTAAGCCTTCTTATCCGCCCAGCTGGTCTGGGGATCAAGGATTTCGCTTTCAACGCCCGGGCAGGTCTTGGGTACGCTGAGTCCGAAGTAAGGCTCGACATAATACTCAACGTCTGCAAGGCTGCCGTTAAGCGCGGCGGTAACCATCGCACGGGTAGCCTTAAGACTCATTCTCTTGCCGGTACCGTTCCAGCCGGTGTTTACGAGGTAAACGTTGGAACCATGTTTCTCGATTTTTTCGCCAAGGAGCTCAGCGTAAACGCTGGACTTAAGCGGGAGGAAAGGCGAACCGAAGCAGGTGGAGAAAGTGGAAACGGGGTCGGTTATACCGCGCTCGGTACCCGCGACTTTGGAGGTATAGCCCGAAACGAAGTAATACATAGCCTGTTCCTTGGTGAGTTTGGAAACGGGAGGCAATACGCCGTAAGCATCCGCAGTAAGGAAGATTATGGTCTTGGGATGTCCGCCCACGGAAGGAACGACCGCGTTGTCGATGAAATCGATGGGGTAAGAAACGCGGGTGTTTTCGGTAAGGCTGTTGTCGGTGTAATCGGGAACTCTGGTTTCAGGGTCTACGATAACGTTTTCCACCACTGCGCCGTGACGGATTGCGCCGTAAATTTCAGGCTCCTTTTCCTTGCTGAGGTCGATACATTTTGCGTAGCATCCGCCCTCGATATTGAAAATGCCCTTATCGGACCAGCCGTGCTCGTCGTCGCCGATGAGTCCGCGGTTGGGGTCAGCCGAAAGAGTGGTTTTGCCCGTTCCGGAAAGACCGAAGAACAGCGCGGTGTCGCCGCTGCCGTCCATAGCCATGTTAGCCGAGCAGTGCATACCAAGCACGCCCTCAAGCGGCAAAATGTAATTCATTACGGAGAAAACGGATTTTTTCATCTCGCCGCAGTACTTGGAGCCCGCAATAATGACGATGCTCTTTTTGAAGTTGAGGATGATTGCCGCTTCGGAGTTGATACCCTCCTTCTCCGCGTTAAGCTTAAGGCCGGGAGCGCAGATGACGGTAAACTTTTCCTCGAACTTTTCAAGCTCTTCCGCGGTAGGACGGATAAGCATGTTGTTCATGAAAAGATTCTGAGATGCATATTCGTTGATGATTCTGATACCGATTCTGTACTTCTCGTCCGCACCGGCAAAGCCGTCGAAAATATAGATGTCGCGGTTGCTTAAATATGCGGCGATTTCACCGTAGATGCGCTCGAAAGTTTCTTCGGAAATCTTCTTGTTTTCGTTGTTCCAGTTGATATTGGCAGTCGTAGTAGGCTCGTCAACGACGTAACGGTCTTTGGGGCTGCGGCCGGTATATTTACCCGTTTCCACCAAAAGCGCGCCCTTATCGGTAAGTTTGCAATCTTCGGTTTTAAGCGCCATTTCGGTAAGAACCGCGGGACTGAGGTTGCGGTACACGTTTTTCGGCGTCATTATGTTGTGTTTTTCAATTCCGTAGGTGTTCATAAAAAACCTCCAAAAAATTATTTACAATATCGATTTACCCGACTGTAAAACAAAAAAAAGCATTGAACGGGTAAAGTTTTTCGGCGGAAACCCAATCTCCACCACATATATTATAATTCTTTTAAATCAATAAAGCAAACGTTTTTACCCTTAAAAAGCCATAATATTTTTTAAACTGCATAAAAAAACGAAAGCCGCACATTGCGGCTTGCTTAAAAAAAATAATAAAAATCGGTTTTACGTTTTTACGCGATTAACGCAATACGGAAAAATTAATTTTATATATTTAGAAAAGGTTAATCGGAAATATGATTTTGCAAAAAAATCAATTGCCTTTTTGCGTAAAACCTTTGATTATAGACAAAGCTTAAACGTTTTTAACTTGTTTTACAAGCTTACCGTAAATAAGATCCGAAAGAATAACGAATTGCGCCGCCGAAAGCTCTTCCGCGCGTGCGGAGGGTTTTATACCGACCTCAGTAAGCCACGACTCCGCCTCAGACTTAGATATTGCGTAACCTGCGGAAAGATTGTTTACAAGCGTTTTTCGCTTCATGGCAAAAGCTTTTTTTATAAGCCCGTAAAGAGTGCCGTCGTCCTTTGCGCCCGTTGCTCCCCTTAAAACTATTCTGACCACCGCGCTGTCCACGTTAGGCGCAGGAGTAAACTTCTCTCTGGGGACTATGCGCGTAATCTCGGCGTCCGCCCTTACCGCGACGGAAACGGACAACGCTCCGTAATCGCCCTTTTTTTCGTTTGCGCATATTCTTTCGGCGACCTCTTTCTGCACCATAACCGTAAGGGAAACGGGAGTGTTTACGCGGTCCAGGAACATAAACAAAAGCGGAGTGGTAATATAATACGGAAGGTTTGCCACCACCTTATATCTGCCGCCCGTCAAGGCGTCAAGCTCCTCTTCGCCGTATTGGGTCACGTCGTCGTAAATAACCGTAACGTTGTCGTAATCGCGAAGAGTATGCGAAAGAGTCGGCTCAAGCGAGCGGTCAATCTCGAAAGCAATCACTTTCCCTGCCCTTTCAGCCAGCGCACGGGTAAGCGTCCCCGCGCCCGCGCCCACTTCCAGCACCACGTCGTCGCGGGTTAAAGCGGCGTCATCGGCTATATCGCTTAACAGTTTTTCGTCGGTGATAAAATTCTGTCCGTATTTTTTGGAAAAAGTAAAACCGCTGTTTTTTAAATTGCGCAATATGTCCATGCAAATATTATATCATATAACTTCCGGTTTTACAAACTAAACCGGGATATCTTTTTATCCGTCTGTTGCCGTTTTGCAGTAAGTTCCCCCCCTGCCGCGGTTATCATTCCGCGATTTATAGAAGTAACGCTGCCCCAAAAAATCCTCATTCCGCCCTAAGCGCCGACGTCATATCGCGCCTTACGAATTAGCCGTATAATCCTTTCGGTTTTTCGCAGTAAATAAAAGCCATATAAAAACACTACGATAAAGTCGCTTGTTTATAAAACCGAACCGAAAATTTATCCGACATAACCCAATGTTATTCCTTGAAAGCAAAATTACACAACCCGAAAACCTTATAGTCACTCGCCTTTTATGCGCAGATGCGCAAACGTCGCGCTTGAACTCGATGAAATGCCAATAATTCCGTTATATGCGCAACGGTGCATACAATCTTGACCGCCTTTACGCTTACATTCTATTTACAATTATATTCCGGAAAATGCTTTACTCCTGATATGCCCCGACCGAAACAATCCTTCTTAAGTTAACAATCAAATACAACTCGTTTATTATCCGTTAGATTAATTTGCGCAGTAAAGTCAAAACCTCCGTTTAGACCGATGGATTGCACATATCATAAAAGGACAACCTGCCGTTCAACAAGGTAAAGGGTATCGCCTTCAATTCAGAGTCTTATTGCGCCGCACCCGTCAAACAGTTTGCTTGCGCCATAAAGCAAGTGAACTATCATCAGAAATAAGATACTTACTATGATGATTGAAATTTATTTAAGCAGTTTTTCCACTCGGCAGAAGCGCAGGAAAGGAATTTTTAAGCTGAAGCGGCATACAAAAAAACGGCCGTACCGAAACGGCACGACCGTAATTTGACGATAAAACAAATTATCTCTTGGAGAACTGAGGAGCTCTGCGCGCCTTTTTGAGGCCGTATTTCTTTCTCTCCTTCATTCTCGGGTCACGGGTAAGATAGCCCGCTTTTTTAAGCTCCGTTTTAAGATTAGCGTCCGCAAGCACAAGCGCGCGTGCGATGCCGTGACGGATAGCGCCCGCCTGACCGGTAAGACCGCCGCCCTTGACGTTTACGAAAACGTCGAATTTATCGACGGAATTAGTAAGAACAAGGGGCTGATTTACGATAAGTTTAAGAGTATCCAGTCCGAAATAATCGTCAAGACTGCGTTTATTAACGTTCACGGTGCCGGTGCCGGGAACCAAGCGCACTCTCGCGATGGCCTTTTTACGTCTGCCGGTACCCCAGTACTGCAATTTCTTTTTTGCGGTGGTTTTTGCTGCCATGATTAGTTATACCTCTTCACTAAATTAAGAACTTCGGGCTTCTGAGCCTCGTGATTGTGTTCCGCTCCCTTATAAATGCGCACTTTCTTAAGCATTTTTCTGCCAAGGCTGTTTTTGGGAAGCATGCCTTTAATCGCAAGGTAAAGCGCTTCGTCACTCTTCTCTTCCATAAGCTTTTTGTACTGAACCTGCTTAAGACCGCCCATGTAAAGGGTGTGACGGGATTTGTACTTGTTTTCAAGCTTCTTGCCGGTAAGAGCAATCTTATCCGAATTGATTACGATAACGAAATCTCCGCAATCGACGTGAGGGGTAAATGTGGGCTTGTTTTTGCCGCGCAATACCGCCGCTACCTGACTTGCCAAACGTCCCATCGGCATATCCGTAGCGTCCACGACATACCATTTTCTGGAGATATTCTGTTCATTAGCCATAAAAGTTTTCACGGTAATATCCTCAAAAATACAAAATATTTGCAAAGCGATTCTGTCGTTTCACGCCGACAAAAAGCAATGGCTGCAATCCGCAAAAAGTGCCTTTTACCTTAAAGGGGCTAATCTTTCGGGCAAAATAAATAACACCTTTTTTAAGATGCTTTAATATTTTACAATACGACGTATACGATTGTCAAGCGATTTTACCGCTCTTTATGGCGCAAACAGGCGAATTTTTCATTAAATTTCATCGGATGAAACAGAAAACGGACCCGCCGCAATAAGCAAGTCCGTTTTTCACGAATGTGAATTTTTAAGTTAAAATATCTTAATCAAAGCGATGCGGATTTCCTTTTCTTCCCGACAAAGAGCACGCCTGCGGCAAGAAGCAAAGCTCCGCCGCCGCCAATAAAGAACCACGGACCCACGGGAGCAACAGTGGAACACGAAGACGCTTTATCCGCCGTTTCGTCTTCAGAAGAAGGCTCGGACACGGTGACGGTGAAGTCAACGGTCTTTTTATCGTAAGTTATGGTTACGGTCACGTCACCCGCGGCAGAACTGTCAAATCCGCTTAACATATCCTCGGTAACCTCAATCGTTATCGGTTCGGGACGGTTGCCCTCGCTGTCGGCGTAGAAATTAGCTTCCACCACAAGACCGGTGATATCCAGTTTTTCGCCCACGGTGTACTGAGTCTTATCGGGCTGTTCGACAATGGTAAGCGATTCGGTGACGGAAGGCTTTTCGTCCTCGATGATTTCACCCACGAAAACAGGCTTGTCATTGCCCTCGAGACCGTTGATTTCGTAGAAATAAGCGTAACCGGTCGCGCCGTCCGCAACGGAACCGAAGAATACGAGATATCCGCCCGCAACATCCGCGCCGTAAGTGCCGTTAGTCACGTTTTCCGCAACGGTAACCGCGCTCATATCGGAGCCCGCGCCCACGTACACTCTGTAAAGAGTACCGTCCGCCGTGTAATAGACGCTGTTGTCGTAAACGTTGTCTATCGTAACCGCACTGCCGGTGGCAAGCGTAGACTTGTATTCGCCGTCCGCATAAAGCGAAAGCGTAAGCGTCGTCGAAGTGCTGTCGCTGCTGTCGGTGCTTTCAGTTGCTTTGGTAAGCGTAAGCACGTTTATAACGTTGCTGACGTTTTCCTGACCGAATTCGTAACCCGAAACAAAGGGATAAACGTCAAGATTGTCAAGGTCGGAAACGCTGCCTTTGAAAATATCCTTCTGGAAATCCTGCTTGCCCTTGTTGGCTTCGTCGTTTTTGTAATTTTCGTCCACGCAAAGCGCGTCGTGCATATTGCGCGCATATACGCGGTTGGTATAGTTGTAAGATTTACGGTAGAAAAGATATCCGTCTTTTACGGTTTCAAGCGTGTAATCGGTTTTGCCGTCCGCCTCGAAAACTGTGCGGCTGCTGCCGTCGGGACGCACGAACTCCAGAATTTCACCCGACTGAGTAACGTCGTCCTTTGTTGCAGCGCGCTCGAAATAAATAAAGTCGTAAACGGTGTTTTCGCTTATTCCGTCGTAATAAACGGGCTTGGTGGGCATAACAGCCGCGGTAACGTCTTCCGCAATCTTAATCGTGTCCTCTTTCTTGCCGTTCTTTTTATTGATTTGGACCGATATAAGGTCGGTGCCGTCAAGCACGGTAAGATAAACGTAGCCGCCGTAAGAATAGAACATATAAGGCGAAGAAGAACTGTCCGAAGAAGTGGTGTAAAGCTTTTGCGTGGTTTTGCCGTCCAGAGTCATGCGGAAGAAATCGGTCTTGAGATACTGAACGTTGCCCGTCTTGTTCTTAAGGTTGTTGGGAGAAGCGTAATACAGACAATTGTCGTATATGAAAATGCCGCCGCCGTCGTAACCGCTTGTCCCCACGGTTTTGGGCGCAATACGCTCTACGTCAATAACGTCGACCTCGTCGTTTTTGTAGTCCTTTTCCTTGTGCGACTTAAGTCCGAGCTGAGTCACGGAATCGCGGCTTACGATAAACGAGCCGTCCGCCTTTTCGCCGATAAGCTCGGCACGGTAAACGGCGCCTTTAATAACCTCGCCGAAGACGTTGGCTTTCGCCTCGGTGTCCTCATATCCCCTTGTGCCGTTAAGGAAATAAATATAATTTCCGTACTGAACCGCGCTGCCGCCGTTGCTGGTAACGATATACGAAGTGTCCTGAACGCCCTCGATATCTATTTTCTTATAGCTGTCACCGCCGCATCCGAAAAGCGAAACAAGGCACATAATCATTACAGCCGCAATAGCAAAACACTTTTTTATCATCTGATAATAAACTCCAAACAATAATCAACATACATTATATGACAAAACGGGTTTCAAGTCAACCGTTTGATTGCCATACCCAAAAAATAAAGGAAACGAAATTGCCTTCCCCGCCCCTAAAACGCTTTTTTATATTACATAACCGCGGAAAACAAAACCGTAACTTACAAACCCGATTATTGACAAAACGGGCTTTGTCCATACGGACAAAACCGGTTTCGTGAATTAAAACACTTATAAATACCCGATATAAAACTAATTATGAATGCTTGTCGGCTGAACTATTCGTGCCGACTAATCTTACAGCCGTAAAAAGCCGAGACAAACTTTTGCAGTTTATTATCAATTCCTATTATTTGATTTTTTTGCGAGTTTTTGCACGACGCACGGCTTAAAATATTGCTATGTTTTTACGATAAAGCCCTCGGCGATAAAGGATTTTTTAATGTCGTTGAATTCTTTTTCCGTCGGAGCAGACATATCGGCAGGAGGAGCTTTCCACCCAAGAGCCTCGTATTTAGAAAAATAAAAGCCGTGATATTTCAGTAATTTGACGGTTTTTACACGGTCAAGACTTTTCAAAAAAACAAGCATATTTTTCCACTCGTCAAGATTATATCCTTTCACAAGAGGAATTACGACTTCCAGGTTTGCCCCGACATTGTTTAAGTAAGTCAGATTATTTAAAATCAGCGCGTTATCCGCCCCGGTACATCTTTTATGCACCTCAGGGTCGATAGCTTTTAAATCGTATAAAAAAGTGTCGGTAAAAGGCAATACTGCTTCAAAAGCCTTTTGCTCAACCATTCCGCAAGTATCCACCGCCGTGTTGATGCCCGCTTTTTTTAATCTTTTAAGCATTTTTGCGCAAAATTCGGCTTGCAATAAACATTCTCCGCCCGAAAAAGTGACGCCCCCTCCGTCGTCATAGAAATCCTTTTCTTCCGTGACTTTTATAAAAAGCTCGTCTTCCGTAACTGAATAACCCTGCTCCGCAAGAGCGGATGCGGGGCACACGTCTGCGCATCTGCCGCAATTTGTACAGATTGTCCGATTAATTTGCCCGGGGGACGAAATCGCTCCGACAGGACACTCTTTAATACACGTTCCGCAAACAATACACTTGACCGAAAAAAACGAAAGCTGCTTTTTGCGCGTCAGCCCCTCCGGATTGTGACACCAAACGCACCTGAGAGGACAGCCCTTAAAAAACACGGTCGTTCGGATTCCTTCTCCGTCGTGAACGGCAAAATGTTTAATGTCAAATATCCATCCCGTCATTGCGCCGCCTCCGCCTGAGCGATAAACTCATCTTGGTCACGACGGCTCAGCGAGGAAAACAAAACGTTCCAGCCGCATAAACGCACTTGAAGGTTTGAATAAAGCTCGGGATTTTTTTGCGCTTTACGCAACAGTTCGGCATCGAGAACATTGATATGCAACGCAAAGCCGCCTTTTTTAAGATAAGTTATCACCGCAGTATTCAATGCTTTAAGTCCGTCTTCGCCGCTTACCGTTGACGAGTGCAGCGTTGCGTCAAGTACCATTCCGTCCGGAAAACACGTGTGATCGTATGAAAGGACGGAAAGCATATGTGCCACAAGCCCGCTTTTGTCGGCACATGAAGAAGCGCCTGCGTTTTTAGAAAGAGGTTCGCCGCATAATCTTCCGTCGGCAGAAGCCGCAGTTCGCTCTCCCAGAACGAAACGCGTATCCACGGAAAAAAGCGCAAAACGGAACACGCCGCCACGTGCATTCGGCTTGCCGTTTATAAGATTTGCCGTATATTCCACAAGATTTTCGGCTATTTCATCTACCTTGCGCACATTGTTTCCGTATTTAGGCAATCTGTTTTTAATATAAATCCGAAGCGCTTCCTCCCCTTCCCAATTTTTACGCAAAATATCGACAAAATCGGAAAGACTCATTCTCTTCCGATTAAAAATCAATTCTTTTATAGCATATAAACTGTCCACGGCAGAAGCAATCCCCATTCCGCAGACGGATGTGTTGTTGTATTTTGCTCCGTAGTCCGCGTAAACGTCCTTTCCGCCGTAAAACGAGGTTCGGTAAGTTGCCGAAAGAAGCGGCGACGCGTGCAGGTAAATCTGTACTTTTTCCCTTTCCTTTGCGCTTTCGATACACCCCTCCGCAAAAGAATGCAACTGCATTCTGACAATGTCCATCAATTCGTCAAAAGAAGTTATGGCATTGCAATCGGGAGTATCCGCTGCGTAACTATCCCCCGTCAGCAAGTCTTTCCCGCCGTTTACGGCAAGCTCCACCGCTTTTAAAAAATTCAGTCTTCCTGCACAACTGCACGGAATTTCTTCGCGGGAGCACGGCTCGTAACAGCCCACAATATTGAAATCTTCCGCGTCCTCGCTTTCTATTCCGATTTTTTCAAGCGCCCTTCGGGTGATATCGCCGTTAATAAACACAAGACTGTTGGAGCCCGACCTTATTGCATCGTTTGCCGCTAACATAACCTCGTCCGAAATATCCGCACGGTAATTCAAATGGATTTTTATATTGGAAAAACGACAGCGCAACGTCACGCGAAGAAGTATAAGGGTAAGCGCATTTTCGCAAGGAAGGGCTTTCCTCGTTTCACACAGCGCAAAAGGAATGTTCGCGCAGGCTTTATAGCTGTCGATATGCCGCAGAAAATATGAAAACTCCTCTTCGATGTCTTCTTCTTTTTTATTCGATTTTTCTATATCATGACAATAGTACGGATAAAGCAGTCGGTCAAGCTTACCCAGCGAACGAACGGGAGTATCCTCTATATTCTGTTGCAATTCATAATACAGCGCAATAAGCTGAAGCGCCTGCATGAACGTCTTGGGCGGATTATCAGCCAGAAACCTCAGGTTGTCTGCCGCTGCCGATAAATTTTCATCGTTTTCTTTTTCGCCGGCTTGCGCCATACGCAAGGCAAGCGAACGGGCGCTTTTCCAAACCCGTATAACCGACTGATAAAATTCTTTTTTTTCAACGCTTTTCTGTTCTTTCAAAAGCGATTCCGCCTCTTTGACAATTCCCGAAATGCCGACCGAAAGAATACGCTCGAAGTCGGGGCAGGTATGCCCGAAATCCTCATGTCCTTGAAACGCACACGCCCTCTGCCCTTTTCTCAATCGGGTTTTGTAAGCATCCGACTCTTCTTCGGAAAGTTCAAGCTTTTTTCTGCGTTCAGCCGAAAATTCGCTTAAAACGCCCGCGGCGTCCGTCATGGATATAAAAGGGTCGCCTTTTGCAATCAGGACGGAGCAGTTTTCCATAACTTCGCTTACAAGAGCCGAATACTGCACGGTAACTTTTTCTCCTTGAAAATTTTGTCCCGCCGTCCGTGCATGAGATATCAATTCATCATGAGTTTTTTCTCCCGCAACGCTGAAAAAACTCAACGGCAATTTGCTTGTTTGTTGAAAAGGTTTCATGATTTTTCTCCTGTGTTTACATTATACACACGACAAAACAATTTGAAAATACATTAAACAAACAAGGTTGTACATTTCGAACATTAAATTTTTTTATTTTTTTTGAATAGCACTTGAAAAACAGTCATATTTATGATATATTCGTCTTATGGAAGAAAAAATCTACAAAAAAATAAAACCTATAAAAGAATTCCATGACTGCTATAAAGACAGTTTACCGCGCGGCAGGTACCGCGAAATCGGGGAAAAAGCCCGCACAACCTCCTGTCTTGTCCTTATCCTGTCGGGAAGCGGCTTTTACCATACTCCGACACATGATTTCACGGCAAACGCCGGGGAAATTCTCTTCATATCCGAAGGCGAACATTATACTATTTTCGTAAATTGCGACGATTATAAATTCTATTGTATCAATTTTACTTGGGGGGACGGCGTTAAACGCGAAAGCGAATCTCTTAAAATCAAAAATTTCGAATCGTACAAAAATTTGTTTTCCGAACTTTCTATCGCCTATTTGAAAGAAAAAGCTTCTTATCCGATTTGCTGTCTTTCAAAATTTTACGAAATTTACGCAAAAATAATCGACGACTATACAACCTACAATAATTCTGCCGACGCACAAAAAATACAACCGTCTTACGAGTATATTTTAGAAAACTTTACCGACACCGACATAAATATCCCTTTACTCGCCGCCATGTGCAACGTCAGCGAAGTCCATTACAGAAGACTGTTCCGAAAAGTTTACAAAACAAGTCCGTTGAAATTTATTAACACTCTTCGTCTGAACAAAGCACGGGCCATGCTTGAAAAAAGGGAGGGCACGGTAATCAATATAGCTTTTTCCTGCGGTTTTTCCGACTTATACTATTTTTCACGCGTTTATAAAACTCATTTCGGCTATCCTCCAAGCCAAACCCGACATAGCTGAGTGAAACAGTGCGTCGCTGTTGCTTTCTCACGATAAAATTCTTTTTATAATCAGCGAGTTTTCAAGAGTAAAAAAAATTAATTTTATACCTTAATATTCTGCATCCTGATTTAAGGCACAAAAAATTATATAACCCGCCTTATCCTCGTATTTTAATACATTAAATTTGCCTGTTAACAAAAATATTTTTTGCTTACGCCCAACCTGTCTTAATTGCATTTTTGTTGCATTAATTATAATATCATATATAAAATTATACTTATTAAAAAACCGAACAGTCTTTGCAGTCCGTTCGGTTTATTCTTTACTCTTATATGCTGTAACCCGTTATATATCGGGCTTTCTTAAAATTATTTCTTGGCCCGAAGTCCGACTTTCAAAAAAATCACTTCATTTCGTCGGTGGTGACGCTTTCGCCCGTATCGGCGTCCTGATAAAGCAGCCAGTAGCCTTTTCCTTGCGGGTTTTTGACGTCCAGCGGCAGCCATCCGCAATAACCGCTTATCTCGTCGGGAGGCTCGGGAGAGTAATCGGCTGGCAATCCGTAGCATATGTAATCGGGTTTATCGCCCACAAGGCCCACCACGTAAAATCTGCCGTCGCCCGAAAAATCCACGCGCACCCATTTGGTATGCGGCATAAGACTTTCAAGCTCCGTTTCGCGCGTTCCTTCCGTAAACAGTTTTTCGATTTGGTCGGAAACCTGCTCGTAATAACTTAATTCCCTGCCGCGGATGAACGCCTCGTTCTCTTCCGAAACAGAGGGTACAAGCACCGAAGAGCCTTTTGACAATGCGTCCATTCGACGCATAAAGACATTTACTCCCGACGAAACGGAATTGCGCAAACTCTTTTTCGTGTTTTTTACGCCCGTCCCGCGCGGCGGCACTTCTTCAACGCGCTTAATGTCCCTATCCTCTTCGGAATTCAATTTAATTCTGATTTTTTTCTCGTAATCCTTTAAAAAAGCGTACTGCAAATCGCTTATTCTCAACTTTACGTCTCCTTCGGGTTTTGCCCCGCGCATATATTCCACTCTTATTCCCTGGTCGTTATACACCGCTTCCTTCTTCTTTTCTTCGTAATTGTTTTCCGCTTTACAAGGCGGATTTTTTTCGTCCGTCAAAGCTTCCTTTCCGAAGTCGGCGGCATAATAGTTTACTTCGGCTACGGCGTTGTCGTCGTATCCTCCTTCCGAGGGGAAGATGTCGAGGAAAGTCTCGCTTCGTTTTGAAAACCTGAATTCCTCCTTCTCCGCCTTATTGATTTTGCTCTCATCAATCGCATCCTTCTCACCGTGCACCTCTCTTTTTCTTCCGTTGGGTAAATTACCCTTCCATAGTCTGTTGCGGTTAAGAGTGCCGTACAAAAGCGCGTCTTTGCCCGCCTCGTAAATAACGAAATGCGCCTTAGAAACCGCGGTATTTTCCGAGAGCAGAATTTCCTTACCGCCCTCAAGACTGATTCCAAGCGGATATTCTTTGACGGAATCGTCTTCCTTTACGGCAAGAAAATATCCCGAACCTGACTTTTTACCGATGTTGTAAGCGTTTATTTCGCATTTTAGTCCGTAAGCGTTGCGCTCGGTTTTCAAAGTTCCCTTCGCGCCGCCGTCGCCCGTAAGAATAATAAGCTTTTTTTCAAAAACCATACCTTACCCCCGTAACCGTCCTTTACCCTTATTTATATGCCGGAACCTTATCGGACTTTACAAAAATTTAAAAAGGCAAAAGCTTTACAAGGACAAATTTTTTTCACTGCCGCCGTTATAACTTAATATCCTTAGTTAAGAATGTTTTACCGCAAATTTTCCGCCTTTGATTTCCTTTTTTCATGGCGGAATATGCCCGTAAAGAGCCATAGGTCATAAAACAGTGCTTTAGAATATTTCTGCAATTAATCGGTGCGGCTGAATGAAAGATAACTTAAATAAAAGACGACTGAACCCGACGCACATAAACAGAAAAGGGCCTTGCAGAATCTGCAAAGCCCTTAAGGTATGATTTATAAAATTTGTTTCGTCTGATTTTAAATTTTCATCAGCCCTCTGTGGAAGGAGTCTTTAATGCCTCGAGGTCCGCAATCACTCCGCTGCACATGGTATTGGCAGAACCTTCGGAATCGGTCGAAAGTATCTGACTTACGCCCTGATTGTATCGATCGATAAAAGCCTGTTTGTTTTCCTCGGGTACGCTGTCAAGATTTTCTTCGTAATAGGTTTGCAGCGTTTCCATTGCCGACTCGTGAATCTTTTTGGGCACGGACTGCATTTTGGTTTTAGCAGATGAAAGCGCGGCGGCAACGGCGGTTACGTTTGCCGCTTTGTCTATCGCCTCGTTACCTTCCAAATGCGCAAGTTTGATGGCGTCGAATTTTGATTGCGAATAATCGGACTCCGCCTCGACGTATTCGCTTCCCTCGCCTATAAGCGAGTTGCGAAGAGATTGAAGTTCCGCTTTTGCCGCTGTTTTGGCGTCGGCAAGTTCCTGCTCCTGCTGCGCGGTCATTACGGCGTCGATGTTCGCTTTCGCCGCGTTTAAAGCGGCGGTAATTCCCGCTTCGTCCGTTGCGGCGTTAATTTTTTCGATTCCCGCGTTTTTTGCCGCGTCAAGATTTGCTTTCCCCGCTTCGGAATAAAGCGAATTGTCTTTGGCGTCGCGATAAGCGGTAAGCTCGTTTACCGCGTTGGTCTTTTTCTCGTTAAGCGCCATTTCCTCCTGAGAGGGATAAGTTCCCTTAGTAAAACCTGCGGACTCTAAGAGTTTTTCGGTTTTTTCCACGTTTTCTCCGCCGTAAATCGCCGCGTCAAACGCCTGATAAGTGTACTTGGCGGCAAAATTTCCTATAATTCCCTCTCCTACCGTCTGAGTATAAGGCTGGCTGAATCCAAGAGGGTAAATTATCGTTGAAATAATGAGTATGACGGCAACCGCCAACGCTCCGCGCGCCGCACCGAACACAAAGCCCACGAATCTGCTCCATACTTTTACTTCGCCGCGAACGATGATTTTTTTCAGTATCCATGCAATGATTATCGCAACGATGCGCACCACGGCGTAAATAAGCACGCAAAGCACAATGCTTAAAGTATTGACGGAAAGGTTGACGGCAATGAACTGGGCATAGGTGATGCCGTAAGAAGTCGGTCCGCCCATGGCGGTAAATCTTTCAATCATGGGATTGATGTAAAGTCCCATCGCCCCCGAAAGCTGAGTCGCCGCATTGGCGTTTAAAATTTCCTCGCCGAAACTGTTGTAATAAAGACTGTAAAGTGAGAATTGGTCTCCTACGATAAAGTTTCTGACGAAGCCCGCGCTAAGCACCCAATTGACCGCGGTATCCGCAAGCAGCCAGGTCGCAAACACGGCAAGAGCGAAGCAAAACAGTTTGATAAACGTCTTGCCGAACCCTTTCCACAGTCCTATGAGTGCAAAAAACGCGATTATCGCAATTATCGCTATATCGACGTAATTCATATATTATTCTCCTTAAGACGTAATTTCCTTTGAGATATTTTATATAAACGCGATTGAAAATCCTCGGCTTTGGCCATAATCCGAATTATGAACGCAAACGAGTTTACCTTTTCAAGCATTGCCGATTTTCTTTCGAAAGATACCTTGATGCCCGTAATTTTATGCATCGGAACCGACCGCGTCATCGGCGACGCATTAGGCCCCATCGCGGGCGAACTGCTGGTCAAAGCTTTTAACGCGCCGTTTTTCGTATACGGGACGCTTTCCTCCCCCGTAACGGCGCTTACGCTTAACTCCGCACTTGATTTCATACGTGACAAACACAAGAACAGAAAGATAATCGCGATAGACTCGAGTCTTGGGAAAAGCGAAGACGTGGGAAAAATCCGGCTTATTTACGGCGGAATACGCCCGGGTCTTGCCACGGGCAAACGTCTGCCGGTCACGGGAGATCTGTCCGTCACCGCCACCGTCGCCCCCAAATCCCGGCGCGACGCGCTTTCGTCGGTAAGACTGGGCTTTATTTACAGGCTTTCCGACCAAATCGCAAGAACCATTTACCGTGCGTCGCAAAAATTTTCTGACGCAAAACGCGGATGAGACAAAACAGAATACACCAATCGCATTCTGTTATAAATATATAGCGGTTTATTAACAAACCGATTAAACAAACATTAAAATCAGATTAAAATTTTTTTTGCCTTAAAAAGACGGTTTTTTATGTCGTAAAATCAGGAAAAAGGGGCTTCTTCGGCGTGGGAACGCGCGCTTTCGATTAACTTTATAAAACCGAAAACGGCAAAAAAATCCAAGGTTTTTATTGTAACGCCAAAAATCCTGCCCCGACGCACGAAGTCAAAGCCGGAATACATTTTTTACTTATCCCAGTCCGCTATACTATTGAGCACTACGTCGATTTTCTGTCCCGCCTTTTCGGCTTCCTCCACCGTGCCTTCGCCCGTAAGCACCAGTACGGAAACGAACCCGTTGTTTATGGCAAACTGCATATCGGTGGAAATACGGTCGCCCACCATTGCTATTTCGTGCTTTTCAAGTCCCAGCACTCTCTGTATGCTTTCCGCAATGGGCGCAAAAGGCTTGCCGCAAATAAGAAGGGGGCTTACGCCCGTGGATTTTTCGATAAGCGCGATAAAAGAACCTACGTCCGGTTTATAGCCGTATGCCGTAGGACAGTTTATGTCGCCGTGAGTAGTTATATAAGGCACGCCTTCGCGAATGAGGTCGCAAAGCCTGGTAAGCCTGTCGTAATCGAAAGTCGTATCGAACCCGACTACTATAAGCTCGGGATTTTCCTCGTCTAAATTAATTCCTCCAGCCGCAAACTGAGCAAAGAGTTTATCGTTGCCGAAAAGAAAAACGCGCTTATTCGGGTAGTGAGCATGGAGATATTCAATCGTGGCGTTACCCGAAGTAAAAACGTCGTCGTCCTTAACCTCGAACCCCATTTTTCTGAGTTTTAAAACGTAATCGGAAGGCGCGGCGGAACTGTTGTTGGTAAGAAACAGCGCTCTGCAGCGTTCGTTCATGCGTTTTACTGCGTCCACTGCTCCGTCGATAAGATTGTCCCCGAGATACACCGTGCCGTCCATGTCCAGCAGAAAGCATTTTACTTTTTCCAGTTTTTTATTCATGACTTCTCCCGCAATCGTCGCCGAACGCAAGGCAAAGCCCGAAATAAAAACGCTCAGCGAGAAATAAACCCTTCAAGTAACCCCAGTTGCTTCATCAGCGTGAAACAGGTAAATTTTTCACGCATTTCGGGCGCAAGCGCGATACATACTTTAAGGTCTTCCGCGCCCAGATAATTATTATAAGAATAACCTTTGTCGTTGTAAAGTCTTTTGAACAGTTTTAGCGCAAAAGACAAAGTTTTTTCGTAAATTACCGCTTTGCGAGTAAGCTCGGAGCGGTATTCGCGCAAAATATGAAGCATGCGCGAAAGGTCCGAATACGTCACGCAATCGGTTATTTTGTTAAGCGCACGCAATGGATTTACGCCCAGTTTAATGCTCATTAAATCCAGCCGCGCGTTGTTGTCGGGCACCGACACGGTCTGACACAAAGGCCGCGCGAGCAGCATGAGATAAACGCGCATGGCAATACAGGAAAACATCATTTCGTTTTCGCCCTGAAGTTTGACTTTTTTGCCGCATTTTTTATAAAGCAGATTCAAGGCGTGCATTAGCTGTGCGTCTCCGCCGCACATCAGCCGTGAATTTCCGCACTCCGCCATAGTCACGGACAGTTTAAGGGCAGCATTGCCTATTTTCGCCGCATCCGCCTCCCCGTTTTGTGCGGCAGTCAATAAATCCCCGATTATTTTAACTGCTTTTGCGGTCTTTTTACCCAAGTACTCTTCGCCTTTTAAAACGTGACTTAATTCCCAGTCGAAAACAGCCGTAAGGCGGGAACATACTTCCCCGAATCCCGCGGCGTTCAACGTGTCGCTGTTTTCGAAAAGCGAGGTATCCGCAATCAGGAACCGCGGCTGAGCAACTTTGTAAACCTCTATGTAACCGCATTCTCCCTCCAGCATGGCAGACGGAACCGCATATCCTGCCGTCGCCTGAGAAAGAGCAACGCACACAAGCGGAAGATTGTATCTTGCCGCAACGTATTTCGCAAGGTCAGCCGCGCTTCCCCCGCCCGCGCACACTACCGCTTTTACGTCTTCGCCCGCGGTAACGGACAAAGCGAACTTTCTGCTGGTTTCTTTAACTTCGACTTTATCCGCCCTGAATTTTCGGGTAAGCACGTCATAGACGGTGTTTACCTGCCGGAAACGCTTGTCGGCGATAAACAGCACTTTCGCTCCTTCGGGCACAATGCGCATTACCGTTTCGTTAAGGCAGGAAAGCGCGCCGCTTCCCACTATGACGTCTTCTTCGGTTAATACGGTTTTACGCGCGGATTCGTTTGCCATAATTTTTTCCTTCCTGTATGTTTTATTGCGTTTTATGTTTTCTTAAAAAATTATATCACTGCATCTCTTCTGCGCCGTGAAGAATTTTGACGAAATTACGCCTATTTAAACGAAAGCTAAAGAAAAAACGCCCTCTCCCCGTAAGAAAAAGCGAAAAAAACGAAAAACAATGCAGTTTGACTTTAACAAACTGCCGCGAAAAAAGCCTGAGCCACTGCAAAAAAACTATATATGCGAATATGTGCAGACAAAATCGTTACGATTAGGCCCGCCGATTTATAATTTTGAAAGTAAAGATACAACTTATAAATTTTCCATTAAGGCTTTTACGGAAAAAAGCAAAACAAAAACGTATTACTTTAAAAACATTTATTTAACTTTTACTCAGAATAAACGGCGCAATCATACTGCCGAAAACACCTTTTCCTTCTCCGTCGGTTTTTAAAACGTAATCGCAATGTTTGCCGTGACTTACCTGCAATTCGTAATTTTTGTAACCGAAGTTTTCAAGCGAGGCTATCAGCACTTCGGTTTGCTGATAACGGCAGGCTATATCGTCGTCCGAAACTATGATAAGCATGGGCGGATAATTGTCGGCAGTACCCACATAATAAAGGGGCGCCGCCTCGTCCACGATGATGCGGCGGCAGTCAAGCCCCCTCTCCCGAAGTACGTTAAAATGCACGGTTGGTTGTCCGGCGTCGAAAACGTAACCGGCAATATCGTCCGTTTTCACATCCTTTTGTTTTAAAAATTCGGGCGCAAAACACAGCATCATGGAAAGATAGCCGCCTGCGGAACTACCGCCCGCAAAAATCTTTTTACTAAGTCCGTATAAATCCGCGTTGTAATAAACCCACGCCACCGCCGCCGCGGCGTCCTCGATAAAATCGGGATAAGCGGCATCGGGATACATTCGGTAATTAGCGGAAACTACGGCTATTCCTTTTTCGGCAAGGACATCGGCAAAAACCGCAGCGTCGCTTTTGTCGCCCGACTCCAATCCGCCGCCGTGAAAATAAATAAAAGTGCTTACGCAAGCATCAGGAACGTAAATATCCAGCTTAAGTCCGTGTGCGAATTCGACATCCTTAATCTTTTTGACTTTTTGCATTGACCGTTCTCCTTTCCGTCCCTTTGCTTTTCAACGCGCAAACCGTTTTCAAAAAATTACTTTAAGCATTAAGAGCCGGATTTAAGGAAATTACCTCTTCTATATAAAAATATGTTTACGCTAAAAAAGCACATTCTTTCAAAAACTTCGTTTGCGCGAAAGGCAGAATGGCTTTTTACAAAAAAAGATTTTCCCGAAAAATACTTTAATGCCGTAAAACCGCTTATCTCACAAAAAAAACGCGCCCTTTTTTCAAGAGCGCGTAAAGAGTATGCAAATTACTCGGATTCCTTAAGGTCCTTATAAGCTTTTTCAAAAGTTTCGACCGCGTCGGCAACGGTAAGATAATAACCTATCTTCTGATTCTGCCATACGGAGAACATCTGATTTTCCTTTTCGGTGCGGCGCTCCTCTTCAATCTTTTCACGGACGGAAGTATATTCGCCGTAGGAAATATAATCGTTTAAGCCCACCGTCAGTCCGCCCGAAGGAATTATCCCGGACAAATAAAGGATATGCACGCCGTAATCAGTGACAACGGGACCGGAAATAGCGCCCTCTTTGCCCGCGCGGAACAGCTCGTCCGCTGCCTCGGAAAACTCCTGCATATAAGTGGTGTCGTAAGTTTCGCCCTCGCCGAATACGGATTTCACGGGATAGCCAAGCTCATTTCCGAAAATTCCGTCGTCGGTATTGTATTTGTAAATAAGGTCGTCGAACGCGCGGTCGCTTGCCTTAAGCGAGCCTTCCGCCGCCTTCATCACGCTGACGATATCCGCGTAAATCTGGTCTATGGTCAAAGGTTTGCCGTAATTCTCGCCGTCGCGATGTTCGTAACCCGTGACGAGTTTACCGAGTTTTTCCTTTTCCTCTGCGATAGCCTCTTCGCCGTAAATGGTGCCTGCGCCCGCTTTATACGCCTCAAGCTGAGCTTTCTGCGCGTCGGAGAAAGGTACGAGAATGTGTTTGACGTAATAATAGTTGCCGTTGGGATAATAGAGTATCGGATCGACGTTGCCGCCGCTGATATCGGTGGAGAAAGCTTCCGCGTCGTTGCCGTATTTATTAATCTGCTCGCTTAAAAGCGCGTTGTATTCGTCAACAATCTCCTCTTCGCTTACGTCAACGCTGTCGGTGATATACTGCTGAAGAAGCTGAATTTTTACGTTGTCGCGATAGGTGTCGCCGGCAAGGAACTGCATGAGTTGGGTTTCGCCAAGCTCGGGATAAACATAGGAAAGACCTTTTTCATTGCCCACTTTTTCAAGCCCAGCGATTTCTTCGTTGAATATCTTTCTCTGCTCTTTGGTCATGCGGTAATCGTCTTTGACGGTTTCTTTAAGAAGGGAAATGAAACGGCGCATAGCCTCCAGCTCAAGCGACTTGACGTCGTCCGTGCCGTAAAGACCGGGATAACGAATGGTGTCGGGCTCCCATTTTTCGACGTCCTGAAGGTCGAGGTTTTCAAGAGTGGCGCGCAGTTTGTAAACGGAATATTCGCTTACCTTTTCGTTAAGAGCGGTCAAAGCTTCGCCCGTAAGGTCGCCCTTGGTGCGGTTTACGACCTCGGCAATAAGCTCTTCCCTCGACCATGAGTCGTAAAGACCGGGCTCCTCTGTTTCCTTTACGGGATAAGTGGTTTCCGTAGAGGTATCGGTCGAAGAAGTGTCGGACGAAGAAGTGTCGGCGGTTTCCTCGCCGTGCTCGGTCAGGATTTCGTCTCTTATGGTTGCAAGCTGAGAATCAACGGTGTTGTATATGCCCTGAAGGACCTGATTTTCCTCGTTTTGCCCCCAAATGATGTTTTTGAAGTGTATCTGTGCGTCCGCTTCGTTCAGAATAAGCTCGCGCGTGACAAGCTGGTCAACTAGATAATCGACGGCCTGCTCAAGCGTATAGCCGTAAGAAATCATCGTCTGGCCCGAACTGTTTAACATATTGACCAATTCGTACTTATAAATGTCCTTTTTCTCGGTAACGAACGGATTGTTTTTGTTTTCCTCGCTGGACTCGTCGGTAATGGTAACCGATTTTATAGAAGCCACCACCTGATTGTAATCCCTGGCATTATCGTATGAGAAAAGAGAGCACCCCGTAAACAGGGAAATACTCAGAATAACAGCCAAAATGACACAAATTATTTTTCTACGCATTTTTGTCCTCACTAACACGGTTTAAGCGCAAGATAAACTAAGCGCATTATAAACATAGCTATTGTTTATTATACTATCGTTTGAGAAAAAAAGCAAATGTTTTATCGGTTCAATTCCGTACATTTAAGCAAAAATTTAAGCAGTTTGGAGTGCGACTGAAAGCGCAGAGAGGCGTTTTCGGCAATTAATCTGGCGCCGTATGCGGTTGCCGCGGAATTTACGGCGTTGTCTATATCCATTATTTTACAGAATTGCACCGCGCTTTCGCCCCGCTTTAATATGACCTTGTCCGCGCCTATGCCCGCCGCGAGATTCTTGATAAGCGCAACGTCCACAAGGTTTTTGACGGGCTCGGGCACGGGACCGTAAACGTCCGCCATGTCTTTGAGAATCGCGTCTCGCTGGGAAAGCGTACGGATTTTTGCCGCGCGCGCATAAATTCTTAGACGCCATTCTTTGTCGGTAACGTACCCGTCGGGCAGATACAGACCGTAATCGGTGATTACGGTGACTTCTTTATGGCTAACGGTTTTTTCGCCGCGCAGCTCGCCCACCGCTTCGCTTAACAGGCGGCAATACATATCGTAACCCACTTTTTCAAGATGTCCGTGCTGCTGCGCGCCCAGTACGGAGCCCGCGCCGCGGATTTCCAGGTCGCGCATGGCGATTTTGAATCCGCTGCCGAATTCGGTAAACTGAGTTATCGCCTCCAGCCGCTGATACGCCGTGTCGGTAAGCGTTTTCCTGCCGTCGAAAGTGAAAAAAACGTATGCAAGACGGTTGCTTCTTCCCACTCTGCCGCGCAGCTGATAAAGCTGGGAAAGCCCTAATCTGTCGGCGTCCACCACTATCATGGTGTTGGCGCGCGCAATGTCTATGCCGTTTTCTATAATGGTGCTGGATACCAGCACGTCCGTCTTTCCTTCCACAAAATTTTCCACGGTCCGCTCGAGAACCTCTTCGCGCATCTGACCGTGTGCAAACGCCACTTTCGCCGAAGGAACAAGGCTTTGAATCCGCGCCGCGAATCTGTCGATGTCGGCAACGCGGTTATAAACGATAAAGACCTGTCCGCCGCGGTTGATTTCTCTTGTTACGGCGTCGGTGACAAGCGTTTCGCCGTACTCCATGACGTAAGTCTGCACGGGCACGCGCTGTGTGGGCGGAGTATCAAGTACGCTTATGTCGCGTATGCCCACAAGCGACATATGCAACGTGCGCGGTATGGGCGTCGCCGAAAGCGTAAGCACGTTTACGCCGCGCTTAAGGTCCTTGATTTTTTCCTTGTCCGCCACGCCGAAACGCTGTTCTTCATCCAGAATAAGCAGTCCAAGGTCCGCAAAGTCCACGTCCTTGGACAAAAGCCTGTGAGTCCCCACTACTATATCGGTTTTACCCGCGCGCACGCTTTCGACGGTTTTAGCCTGTTCTTCCTTGGTGTCGAACCGCGTCAGTCTTCCCGCTTTTATTCCGAAAGGCTCCATGCGTTTTTTAACTGTTTCGAAGTGCTGTTTGGCAAGTATGGTGGTGGGCGAAAGAAAAGCCACTTGCTTGCCTTCGGCAATGACTTTGAACGCCAGGCGCAAAGCTACTTCCGTCTTGCCGTAACCCACGTCGCCGCAAAGCAGTCTGTCCATTATTTTGCCCGATTTAAGGTCCCTCAGCCCCTCCTCCACGGCAGTAATCTGGTCGTCCGTTTCGGTAAACTCGAAACTGTCCTCGAATTCGTGCAAAAGCGAGTCGTCATCGCTGTAACGGTGGCCTTTCCCCTCGAAACGGTCTTTATACAATTCCAAAAGGTTTATGGCAAGCTCTTTGACCGATTTTCTGACTTTTTCCTTTACCCGCGCAAAATCCGCGCCGCCTATTTTGGACAGCGACGGAACTCCTCCGTCCGCAGCGTAAGCAGAAAGCGAGTCCATGTTTTCCACGGGGACGTAAAGTTTGTCGCCGCCCGCGTAGGAAACAAGCAGATAATCGCGCCGCGCTCCGCCCACCTCGAGTTTGACTGTTCCCTCGAAAAGTCCTATTCCGTGAATCTCGTGCACGACGTAGTCGCCCGCCTTAAGCTCCGAAAAGACGTCGCGTTTATTGCGCTTCATTGTCTTTTTGGGCGACTTGAAACTTAGGTCCGCGGTTCCCACGACGGCGATTTTTTCGTTGTGGAAAACGCAGCCCTTTTCGGTACGGTCGCCGATAAGCCTTATGCCACCGTCGCCGTACCCTTCCGAATACATTATTCCGTTATCGGAAAGAAATTGTTTTACAGACGCTTTAAGCCCCTCGCCCCACGCGCACATATACGCCGTGTAGCCGCGGCTGAGCCAGTTGCCAAGGTCGGTTTTAAGCACGCGGAAATCGCGGTAATACGCGGGCGTTTCGATGGTTTTAAACGAAAATACCGCGTCGGGCGTAAATATCCGATTGGCGTTCATCACGCTTTGAAAAGCCAGTTTTCTGCCCTTGAAGGAAAAGGCGCGTTCGGGATTTATCAGCTGATTTAAAGCAAACGGAAGCGTTTCTCCTCGGGATAAAAGCGTGGCGAAACGGTTAGCGTGCTCGCTTGAATGCAAAAGCGCGTTGTCGTATATCTGCTTTACCTCGTCGTAAACCGCGCCCGTAAAGCCGCCGAACGAATAAAGGTCGCAGTTTGCCGCAAGCGGCAGTAAAAATCCCAGCGCTATATTCCTGTCGCCGCTTCTCACACGCGCGGCAAGCGCGGAAGAAAGTTCCTTTGCTTTAACCGCGTAATCGGGCTGAAGAGAAACCGCCGACGCTTCCTCCGTAATCGCGCAGGCAATTTGCTCGGCACGTTCTTTCGTGGCGAAAAATTCCGTCGCGGGCGAAATTTCCGCGCTTGACGCGTCCTCTTTGGAAAGCTGATTTTCCGCGTCGAAAAAGCGGATTTTTTCCACCTCGTCCCCGAAAAACTCGATTCTTACGGGGTACTCTTCTCCCACCGACCAAACGTCCAGAATATCTCCGCGCAAAGAAAATCTGCCCACGTCCGTAAGCTGAGGCTCGCGTTTATAGCCCGCCTCCACCAGCATGGACACAATCGCGTCAAGGTCGTAACTCCTGCCCTTTTCCACCGTCATGCAGTGGGAAAGAAACGCGTCCCTGTCGGGATAAATCTGCATAAGAGCCTCGGCGCAGCAAACAACAGTTTTTGCACGTCCCGTTACGATATCCTTAAGTGTTTTAAGCCTTGTAAGTACGTTTTCGCCCGACAGCGCGTCGCGGTACACAAGCGTGTCGTCGCGCGCGGGCAGCAACTCCACGTCGGGCAAAAGACATTTAAGCTGCTCGTAAAAAGCGCGCGCAAGATAAAAGTCGCCCGCAACTATGAGCAATGGGCCGTCGTCAACGCCGGAGTGCGCCTTATTTGCGCACAATGCGGTTATTGCCGCTTTTCCGAAAGAACACAGCCCAAAAGCCGAGATGTTTTTTCCATCCCGGTAGGCAAGGGCGGTATTTAACGCGTCGCCCGCGCCGCTACTGAAAATTTTTTCGATTTCGAACAATCGTTTACTTATTCTAAGTTAAATTTCGTATATTTTTATTACGCCGCGCGTTTTTTGCCTTTTTTTTGGTCACATCCCGCTTTTTTCGGGTTATAAACAAATCGGACAAATTAAAAACAGTATAAAAATTCCTTGCGGCTTTAATTAAATGTTTTATCGGTCCGATTTAACGTCAAGCCCCAAAAAAGGCGTTTCGTCACTCACGGCATACAAGAAAAAAAATTTACTTTTTGTCGATGAGTTTTATCGCCTCGTCAGCGGCAAGCGAAAACGCGTCGTAAAGCGCCTGCCGCTCCTTGGCGGGAACGTCGGAAAGCACGTAATCGGCAATGGGTACGTTTTCGGGGACGGGACCGATGCCTACGCGCACCCTGGGGAACTCCTGCGTGCCCATAACCTGAATGATGTTTCTCATTCCGTTATGGGTTCCTCCGCTGCCCTTTTCGCGCACGCGCACCGTGCCCTTGGGAATATCGACGTCGTCGAACACGACTATAAGGTCCTTTATATCGGCCTTGTACTTGTTTACAAGCTGTTTTACGGCAACGCCCGAAAGATTCATGTAAGTAAGCGGCTTTGCGATAACTATTTTTTCGCCGCCGCGATACCCCGTCGCAACAAGCGCGTCGCACTCGCGCGTTTTGAATTTAAGCCCCAGTTTGTCCGCAAGACACTCCGCGGTAAGAAAACCCATATTGTGGAAAGTGTAAGCGTATTTGTCGCCGTAGTTTCCCAGCCCAACGACTATTTTCATTATTTCGCGTCGTTGAACTCGTTAAGGCGCTTAAGCATATCGTCGACCGAAACGCCGTGAGCCTCCGCCGCCTGGGCAACGGTTTCGCCGCGGGAAATCGGGCAACCGAGGCAGTGCATACCGAACTCGAAAAACACGGGTGCAATGTCGGGATTAATCTGAAGAACCTCGTAAATGGTCATATCTTTGGTTATATCGTTCATAAAAAACCTCCGTAACGCGCCGTTTAACCAGGCGCCTGATAAAAATTTCACATACATTATAATTGCGAAACGCGTGTTTGTCAACCTAATTATTCCGCAAAAAATCCTTTATGCCGCAGAGTGGCTTGAGGGCGGAATACGGGAAAGGTAAGTTTTCAAAAAGAGGAAAGCCGAGTAAACCGTTCCGCCCTGCGAAAAATCTTCCGACCTTAAAAAAAGCTTAACCCGAAAAAGAACAAAAATCCTTCGTTTCACAATTACTTAACCCGAAAAGCATATTCCGCGCTTAAAGCAAATATTTATAATATTAAGCGCGGACAAACAGTTCGGGCGGCATAACAAGTATTTGTAAACGGAGGAATTAAAATGTACAAACTAAGCGAAATAATAGGCAAAAACGTGATCAGCCTTTTCGAGGCGGAAAACACGGGAACTCTGGTAAACGTGCTTTTTGACAAAAATCTATGTAAAATCCGCTACTTCGAAGTTTTTTCCGACGAAGAAGAGGACGTAAAAAGAAAATTTTTCGACCCTTCGGCTGTAAGCTCGCTTTATAACGACGCCGTGGTAATAAAGAACGGCGGCAGACTTTTAAGCCGTTTTTCCATTCCGCCCTCGTTTGTGCCGGGACCCGTAAATGCGGCAGTATACAATCCTTTCGGCGTGGCTTTGGGAAGAGTGACGGACGTCACTCTCGACGGCTTTTCGGTAGTGGAAATAAACGTGGGAGAAAAATCCTTTGCCCCGTCTAAAGTGCTGTCGAAATCCGAGGAAATACTGATAATAAACGATACCGACGAAAAGATACGCCTTGTTCCGCCCGTAAAGAAAATTCCTTCGCCTCACGAATCCGCCGCGCGCACGGTTAAAGTAAACTCCGCCGCGCCGTCCGATAAAGAGGAAGTAACTACGGGCGCGGACGCACAAAACGCAAAGAACGTAGAAACCTCCTTAAACGAACCCGATACGGAAAAAGAAACTTCTTCACCGGAAAACGCGGTCACCGCTCAAGTGCGTCCCGTCGAAGCACGCGTAACAAGCATGCCGATCACAGACGCCGAAATCAAGGAAAGCAAAGAACAGGTTACCCTCCCTTCAGAAGTGGACGTCTACAAAAAAATCCCCGTGGAAAACGTAATGGTCACGCGCGCCCCTGCCTCCGACGACAACAAAACCCCCGGATATTCCTTTCTGATAGGGAAAAAACTGACGCGTACGCTGTTGCTTGACGACGGTACCGTTCTTGCCGACGAAGGAAGCGAAATCGACGAAAAAACGCTGGAAAAAGCAGGCTCGGCAAACAAGCTTGTCCTGCTTGCGCTTCACTCAAGATAATAATTTTAAACAGTTTAATTTTTTTTAATAAAACTTCAGGAGCGGCCATGGCAAAGTGCCGCTCCTTTTCCCGCACATAAAAAACCGCTAATGAAAACGGTAACGAAATTAATCGTTTGGCTAAACAGACTGATAACGGTATTTGTTTAAACAAAAAAAGTCCGATGCGCGTATTTTACGTCGGACTTTTTTGAAACAAACAACGGCTGTTTCTTCCACAGATATCATTTTTCTGACTGATATATGTTTATTATAAAAGGCAAATTCAAACGCGCCGAATGAAAAAACGCTTAACCTTTCGACGCGGAAACCAGCTTTTCTCCCGCGAGATTAATCGTACCCGCGCCCGTGAACACAACGGTGTCTCCTTTACGGAGAATACTTGTAAGATACCCGTTTATTTCGTCGTAAGTGCGCAAATGCTTTGCCGGCAGTCTTTTATTCACCTCGTTCGTTAAATCCGAAGAATCGGCTTTGCCGCCCGTTTCCCTCGCGCCGTAAACGGGTGCGAAAATCACCTCGTCCGCTCCGTCGAAACACTTCACGAACTCGTCAAAAAGGTCCAGTGTACGCGAATACGTATGCGGCTCGAAAACCATAATCAGCCTTTTGTCGGATTTTAACGATTGAATAAGCGCGCGGATTTCCGTAGGATGATGCGCGTAATCGGTATATACGGCGGCTCCCTTAACCTCGCCAAGGTATTCCATACGCCGTTTTACCCCCGTAAACGCTTTAAGCCCCTCCTCTATTTCGCTTAACGCCAATCCTTCCGTAAGCGCAGCGGAAGCTGCCGCAAGCGCGTTGTATACGTTGTGCCGCCCCTTGACCGCAAGCGTAATTCTGCCCAGATTAAGCCCGGAAGCCGATACGTTAAACGACCAGACGTTGTCTTTGTCCGCCGCGGCGGCAACCGCGCGGAAATCGTTGCGCTCCGAAAAGCCGAAGCTTAAAGCGCGCTCCGATTTTATCGCTTTTCTTAAGCCCTCGTCGTCGCCGTTGTACAAAACAGTGCGGCACTTTTGAGCAAACTCGCCGAACGCCGTCCTCACCGAAAACAAATCTTTGTAGTAATCGGTGTGGTCAAGCTCGGCGTTAAGCACTATTCCGATGTGGGGATTAAGCCAAAGAAAACTGCGTTTATATTCGCAGGCTTCGGTAATGAAATACTCGCTTTTTTCAATATCCGGCTTGTCTTTAAGCTCTCCGCCGATATGTACGCAAGGATAACGGGAGGCGAAAATTTCTTTAAGCATGCCCGTAGTCGTTGTCTTGCCGTGAGTTCCCGCCACGGCTATCGTCTTTTCGAAAGACGCGGCTATCGCGCCCAGATATTCAGCCCGCTCCACGACAGGTATTCCGTTCGCCCGCGCGTAAACCAGCTCTTCATTGCCGCAAGGAACAGCGGAAGTATATACCGCCATATCGCTGCCTTTCACGTTTTCCGCCCTGTGTCCGCCCTTAGTCAGGTCGGAGCCGCTTGTTTCGTGCCCCAGCTTTTCGGTTATTTCGCGCAGCCTCTTCATGCTGACGCCGCCGCATCCTATAAAATGAACTCTCATACTCATAATAGTATGATTTTTTACAGGTTTCTGTTACCCCTAAAGCGCGCTTGCGAAAACACCGCCGTTTAAGTTTTTCTTTGATTTCTGCAAACCGATTCGAAATAAACAGCAAACAACCCATGGAACATATATAATTTTGCCTTTTGATGCATCTAACAAAGCGCTCATATTACCCCCAAGCGCTTTATTATAATTTTGCATTTTCATTTTTTACGACTTCTATAAAAAAAACAAATTCCTGAAGCATGGTTATACATTGTTTGTAAGCGGGAGAAGCTTTACTAATTCCGATGTTAAAGCCGGTGTTAAAGACAATTTCATAACATATTTGCGATATATCATATCTGTTTAATCTTATAATCAGTTTTAATTCTTTGCATTTTCCGGTTGTTTCAGCAGCAAACAAACCTGACCAAATGCCGCCGAAATTACCTCCGATTGTTTGATTGCTAATACTTTATCATCCGTTCCTTGGGCAATTCCTTTTGGTAATGAGCAGATTCAAGTAATGATAAAACAAGCAAAAGACGTATTAAGTTGGTATGATGGAATGAAGAATCCTGTTCCGACTTGGTATAAAGGGGTAATTAAACATAAATAAGTCGGCTTTTCAAACGGTACCGTGGGTTATCTCCCTATATCAAAAATCAACAAATATTGCATACGTACATTAGCCGTTTTCAGTAAAAGAAAAATCCTAAACCGAACTTATATGTCAGGTTTAGGATTTTTCTGGCGGAGAGTTATCGCCTTTGTGCGAACTTAGAAAGTCAAATAAAGGAGCAGTCTCTTTGGACTGCTTTTCTGTTTCCTTTACCGATTCGATTGAGTTGTTGTGCTTTTTGAGCGGATCGGAGAAGTAGTAGTTTATTCTTTCTATAATGCTAAATCTTATTGACGATCTTTTTGTAATCTCTGTCTCTTATACACATCTCCGAGCCCACGAGACATGCGCAGATCTCGT